>Ga0100391_1000218_pt1 | contig 69666 bp, 52 predicted proteins | sample CryGeymeta201515_FD_81541 | JGI IMG/M metagenome (GOLD analysis project Ga0100391, IMG submission 81541) | Groundwater microbial communities from Crystal Geyser aquifers in Utah, USA - Crystal Geyser metaG 2015-15 | ecosystem: Environmental > Aquatic > Deep subsurface > Groundwater | place: USA...
GCAAAAGAGAAAAGTAAAAAAAGAGCTAGCAAAAGCTTTAGAAATAAAATTAGTAAACATAACTAATACTAAGCACAGATGAAAGCAGAAACAAAGAATTTAGAAGTAATGGCCGGGAGAATGGCTGTAAAAGATTTTTATATTAAACTTAAATGTAATGAGAAAATTGATTATTCCGGAGTCAGATTTTCTGAACGATGCACTTGTACGTGCCCATCTGACTAATCTTGATTTGAGTAGCGTGTCGTTGTTGACGGCAGCGCAGTTTGCCAGGGATTGGGAACCAGAGACCAGACAATGGGTGAAACAGGCAGTAAAAGCAGGAAAGCTGCGGCTGCTGGAGATAGAGACCCATCAGCTGGAGAAGGTGCCAGCCCATTGCAGGTCGGCTTCACTGAACTACCTGGAGCAATACCTGCTCTGGTATGCCGCCCAACATCAGCACACGCTGGTAGTTCGCAGCAAGGTATGGCTGCAAACAACTACAACCGATCAGCAACTGATCTGTTACAACAACCCCAATCTGATTTTTTCAGCGATCAGGATGTTGTATGTACAGAGCACCAGCAGATCGCAAGCGCTCAACACCCACATCAAACAACACTATCAGCCCCGGCTGAGAGGTATAACCAAAACAAGGAGGGTTGAGCGATGAAAAACAAACAAAATTCCATCTATAGTTTTCTGGTCTTTTTGGTTCGGGCTACCCATATGCTCAGCTATCTGTGGCACACGCGCAAACTGGCGACACTGCCTTGTGAGCAAGAACTTCCGCCCTGTGATAATTGCAAGACCAAGATGCTTAAGCCAATCAATGCCGAGGAGCTGGAAATCCTGCTTTACAAAGCGATGCAAGACAGCCTGCCGCTGCAAGAGCCACCCTGGTATAATTACCTTTCTCACTACGATCTGGGAATTATTACCATTTATTATCAAGGAGACCGGCAGTATGAACTGCTGAAGTACCAACAGCCACCCAATCCCACCACACCAGCCAATGCCTACCTGTATCCCTATGATCAGCGCAGGGTAAATATCCGCAAGCTAGGCAAACCCGCCTTAGGGCTTAGTCCGCCCACTAATTAAAGACATACAGCAACCGGGCACGGATTGCGATCTCAATTAGATATTAAATTGTATATCAACCGGGAAACGGGAAAATCCGTTATGTGTTTATAATGTTGAAGCGTTCAAAGCTTCAGTAAAGTATTAATTTTAAATTTTTTAAGTCATGAACAAAACAATAAACAGATATCAGGAATATCGTCAAATAGATCAATTATTCAACGAATTTGAAACCTTTTTTCAGACCAATACGGCAGATCAGGAAGTAAGAGCTGCCTATAATACCAAACTATCCGAAACTGAAAGCCGGATTAATGCGCTGTTGCAACCCCTGCAACCCTATTACAGGGTGCAGCAGGAAGGCAGAGCACATCTGCGCGAGCAGCTTCGGCTTATGGCAGGCAGAGGAATGGCACTGGCCAGGCAGTTGAATGATACCCAACTGTATGGTCAGATGCATCATGCATACAATCAAGCACGGTTGGCAGGATCATACACGCTCAAAGCCTTGAGTCTTTCAGTAGCCAGCTGGTTAGAAAGTCATGCAGAAGCGCTTGCCGGGCTTGGCGTGAGTGCTGAAATGCTTAGTGCTTTCAGGAGTGAGACAGAAGCCTTTAATGCTGATTTGGATCAGACCAGTACGACCATATCGCAACGTAAAGCTTCGCGCACACAGCTTAAAAATCTGCTGGGTGAGTTGCATGATATGCTGCGAACGCATTTTGACAGCTTTGTGTTGATGCAGCAATCCGTATCGCCTGAGTTTGCTGAGCGATATCAAAACCTGCGCAGGCGTAAGCCACAGTATCGCAGCCGTGATATTGTGATGCATCCGGCAGAGATTTTTGGTGTGGTGAAAGATAGTGTAAGCGGTGAGCCACTTGCCGAAGCCACTGTCAATCTGCTGGATCACAGTTATGTGGTGCTTACAAACGAAGACGGCAGCTTTAACTTTGATGAGTTGCCGGCAGGCAGTTATACGGTGAGCTGTCATGCAACAGGCTATCAGGTGCCTGAAGTGGTGACGGTTGAAGCCGGCAATAACAGTTTGTTTGAGGTGAACTTTGAGTTGCATGCCCTGGCTGCCACCGGCTGAGCCTTCCTTTAACGGATGGAAAAACCCGATGACGTTTGTTGTCGGGTTTTTTTTATGGAAACATTCAAGGTTTGGTGATTAAGATGTTAGGGTTGCGTTTTTACAATAGCAGAACCCTGTCTGGGTTCTTTAATATGGGCTTTGCTTGTTGCTACACTATCAGAACCCATTCTGGGGTCTTTAATATTGGGGTTTTGTGCATTTCTACAATAGCGGAACCCTGTCTGGGTTCTTTGAAATTTATATAATACACGATGTATTAATGAAGATGTCTGGGCTCTGCCTGCCCCGTCAGCCATGCGGGGCCCCTTGATTTTAACGTGTGCGATATTATTTCTACTAAGATGTCGGGGCTCTGCCCCTGCAATAGCAGAACCCTGTTTGGGTTCTTTTTATGGTTGCTGTCTGCGTTTCTATATTAGCGGAACCCTTTCTGGGTTCTATTATTACTAAAGATTTGAGGTTCTATAATAACGGAATCCTTATTTAATTACCAAAGGCAATAAATGAACGAAATTCTCATCCTTGATGGTTCTCAGCCGAAAAGCATTATTTTTGCTTAATGCGCTTCAAATTACTTTACGACAGTGATCAGCAGGAATTTGTCAAGGAGAAAATCCTGACTTTAGTAGAAGATATCATTGATGATCATGCAGCGTTTAGCCCAGATGGGTTAAAAACCCTCACGGAAGATACTGCAATTCTGGTTTATTTATCGGATGCTGATTTGCGTGAAGCCCTGCCTTTAGTGCTCGAAAAAAGGCTTAAACTTGCTGTTTTGCCGCATCCTGAGGCGAAGGAAGCCTGTATAGGTTTGGGTGTTAACCGTCAATTGGAAAAAGCAGTTGACCACCTGAAAAAACTTAATGAGACAGTGCTAACTGATGTGTTGTATTGTAATGATCGTGTGGTTTTTAATCAGGTTTCGGTTGGTGAAACCTTTATGACTAGCAGTCATTTGGGAGCGTTTAATTTTTTTAGGTTTGGGAGCTTCAAAAGCCTTAAGAGATTGTTTAGAACCAGATTTTTCAGGGTGAATATTGGCTTACCCAACGACAATACCATCAAGACAGCCGTTGCTGGTATCGCCATATCGGAGCACCGTAAAAGTTCTTTACTATCTCGGATGGTATTGGAGGATTCTTCTGTTAACGACGGTTTGTTGCATGCCCTGTTAATCAGTCCGAGAAGTATTTCGCAGATGTTGCGTTATCTTTTTGGCTTTTTCAAAAATGGCAAACGACTTCCTGATTTTGCTGCTCATCTCAAGGTTTCAACACTCAGGCTTGAATTTCCGGAAGGGGAAAAGATCATTATGCACGATGCCAAAGTGCGTAAATTTGATAAACTTGAGTTTGCTATGGGCGATCAGCAACTTCAATTGTATCCTGGTGCTTTATTGGAGCTGCCCGAGCAAGATGCAAAAAAGGGTGAGCTTATCAAGACAAAAGCCCTGGCAGGTGAGCAAACGGCCAAGGAACTTACGGGTCGCACCATTCCATTGATCAGGCAGGCATCTACTGAAGAGTTTAAAGAGCTTTTTCAGTTGCTGCGCCAAAATGCCAAATTAAAATCGTCCTATCTGGTGCTTATGGTGCTTTCGACTATGCTGGCAACTTTTGGATTGTTTGCCAATTCGAGTCCTGTTGTAATTGGTGCGATGATACTGGCGCCGCTGATGAGCCCGATCATCTCGTTGAGCATGGGCGCACTTCGTCAGGATAAATCGCTGATCACCCAGAGTGCGCAAACAATCTTAACAGGTATGGGAATTGCGATGTTGTTTGCTGTTATCCTTACATGGTTTACGCCCATTCAGTCTGCCGGACATGAAATACTCTCGCGCACCCGGCCCAATTTGCTGGATCTTGGCATTGCAGTGATCTCAGGTATTGCCGGCGCCTATGCGCACGCCCGTGAGGAAGTTGCCAAAACACTTGCTGGTGTGGCTATTGCAGTGGCTTTGATACCGCCTTTGGCTGTTTCGGCTATCGGATTGGCCTGGCTCGATTGGGAAGTGGCTCTTGGCGCACTGCTACTGCTTATCACTAACCTTGCTGGTATTGTGCTGGCAGGATCGTTCACTTTTATGTTGCTCGGCTTTAGTCCTTTTAAATTGGCAACAAGGGGCATGCTTATTTCGCTTTTGGTGGTATTGTTGCTAAGTATTCCGCTGGCATTGAGTTTTAGTCAGATGGTGCGTGTGCACAGATTCACACGCGAGATGGAAAAAATGGAATACAAAGGCCTACAGATTAAGGATGTGCAGGTGCAAACCTTGAATCCACTGCGTATTGGTGTGAAACTGGTTACTGAAGAGCCTTTGAATACAGATCAGCTGGATGCCTTTAAGCTGGATGTAGAAAAACACCTGGAAAGGGATGTTGAGCTGGAGGTTGTTTTGGCGCTGGAGCGATGAAAAAATAACTGATTATTTGTTTAATTCCTAACCGTTTTATCAGATTTGTTATTGAATCTAATCTGAAAATTTCTCTAACATCTTTTTCTATTAATGTGCTGATAAGTAATATGATATTGCTGCAAAGAGCGGTGTAATCTACAGGAAATTATTACAGAAGGCTTTTCGGAAAACACTCATCAGTGGAGCTGTCGAAAAAAAAGCGGGAGCCATAACCCCCGCTTTCGTCGTTCAGTAAAATAGTAGTTTTAGAGATTAAATTTCTCAGCGAGGTCAACAACGCGGCTACTGTAGCCCCATTCGTTGTCGTACCAGGCCAGTACTTTTACAGTTTTACCCATTGCCATGGTGCTTTTGGCATCAAAGATGGAGGAGTGGCTGTTGTGCACGATATCAACTGATACAATTTCGTCTTCGGTATATTCAAGGATTCCTTTCATTGGGCCTTCTGCAGCTTCTTTGATGGCTGCATTGATCTGATCCTTAGTAGCTTCTGTTTTCAGATTTACCACCAAGTCAACCAGTGAACCGGTTGGTGTGGGAATACGAACAGCCAAACCATCGAGTTTTCCAGCCAGCTCAGGAATAACGATACCAACAGCTTTTGCAGCACCTGTGGTAGTAGGAATCTGTGAGAGCGCTGCAGAGCGTGCACGGCGCAAGTCGCTGTGAGGAGCATCAAGGATAACCTGGTCGTTGGTATAGGCATGGATGGTAGTCATAAAGCCATTGTCAATGCCAAAACGATCGTTCAAAACTTTGGCAACAGGAGCCAGACAGTTAGTGGTGCAACTTGCATTAGAAACACACTGATCGCTGTCTTTCAGGTCGTTGTCGTTTACACCTAAAACGATGGTAGCATCGATCTGATCTTTTGAAGGAACACAAAGGATTACCTTTTTGGCGCCATTTTTCAGGTGATCACCATATCCGCCTTTGTTGCTTTCGCGTGAGCGGAAAACTCCGGTTGATTCGACCACCACATCAGGTGTAACAGACCACTTGATATTGATAGGGCTGCGTTCAGCGGTTACTGTGATACGTTTGCCGTTTACGATGATGGCATTTTCGTCATAGGTAATTGTACCATTAAATTTACCTTGTGTAGAATCGTATTTGAGCAAATGTGCCAATACTCTTGTGTCGGTAAGGTCGTTGATACCAACAATTTCCATGTTGTTGCGTTCCATTGCGATTTTGAACACATTGCGTCCGATACGTCCAAAGCCATTGATTCCAATTTTAATTTTTGACATAGTTCTTTGAAATTTTTGTGATTAATGCTGTATTTTAAACAAGCTCAAAAGCTTAATGTTTTTAATTTTGATATTTAACACTCCAAAGTTAGTTGATTTCTGTATCTTCGAATGTTAAAATTAAACCTATGGCTACGCAGTTCACCTCAAAAGCGCTCGAAGCAAATCTTGCAGAGACCAGATACAGAGATATTTACATCCCTGAAGACTACCAAAACTTTATCAGCTTATCGGAAGGATATTATGGCATAAAAAAACGCGCAACCGATTGCATTACAGAGTTTCATCATCCTTTGTCGAACAGAAAATTTGTGATAGAAGAACTGCGCGAAATTCTGATTACCGACTTCTGGTTTTATGCCAAGGCCGAAATGCCCGAAAATGCGCTAGGTGTGCCGGTGGATATGATGGATCTGCTGCTTACCGAAAACAACAGTTGTGAGCTGCGTTTGCTGATTGCCCGCACCCTGCTTGAGCTGATTACCCTGATTTTGCAAAATGCTTCACATCAAATCAATCTGGCTGCCAGGGCTTTGCAAGTGCTGGAAACCCGATTCGATCAAAACAAAGAATGTTTTATCCGCGGAACACTGCATTTTAAACGACATCTCGACAATGCTGAAACTTATAAGGAATTAAAGGAAAGCGCTTTTGCCTTATTGAAGCAAATCAAGGCAGAAACTTATCATTACTGGCAAAGCACCACGCAAATTGAAAGCTGGATCAAGGAACAGGCTAACACGCTGAATAGCAAAGATAAAAACTTATTAAAAGAAGCATTGGGCGCAGTTTATTTTAAGAGTCTTTTAGAAAAGCTTGAAAGTTTTGATAATTGGGAGGATTTATTGGATGCTCCTGATTATGAGATGGTATCAAAGCATTTTATTGACACCGGAACGAGTTTGGATACCTTTTTGAAGCAGTTTCAGTTTCAGTTTTATTTGCTTCACCTGCCGGGATTGGACAGCAAGCAGGAACGAATGATCTGGAACCTTGATAAGATGATCAGGCATGCCATCGATGAGCTGAAGCAGGATGAGGTGATTCCTTTTATTGATCTGATTTTTAGCCTTGCCGAAGAACTTCGTGAGTCGCACCTGGCCGCTGTGTTGGATTTTCAACTTACGCTGGGGCTCAAGGTGATTGATACAGACAACTCAGAACATAAGGAAATGATTAATCACTTCGAAAAGAAAATCATTGCCTTTGGTTTTGCATCACCCGGGATGGTTTTTGTGGACGAAGACTGGCAACTCAGCGTAAACGAAAACCATATCAAAAACATCCGCACCTGGCTTCAGCTGATCGAATATTCACAATCTTTGATGGAAAAGCTGCTCTCGGCCCTTATCGTAAACCTCAGACTGGGAGGCATTTTTATCAGTGATACCGATTTATTTCAAAGAGAAATCACCAAAATTCTAAATTCCAATATAGCGCCTTATTACAAAAAAGTAAAACAGCTTACGCGCATTTTCCCGGTCTATTTTAGCGAGATTGGCGCTGAAGGTGAGATTCGTAAAGTGACTACCACCATGGACGAAATCTGTGGCCGACAGGACAAGTTGATTCACTTTTTGCGTAAGCAGGTGCATACCGAAAGCAATAATACGCTTATCGAACTGACCCGAAGAGTATTCAGGTTTTGGCACGATGGCGAGCTGCAAAAGCTGCGCGATGCACTGCCCGATAATGTATATCAGTATATTGATACTGATAACGAATACTTTGTTACGGTGCACCAGCTCGTGAACAAAATGGCAATCCTCAACCAATCAGATGCTGACGGCTTGTTGAGTTGCAGCCTTGAAAAATTCGAAGATTTGCTGGAACAGGTCATTGAATCATTAGAGGCAGATGCTGAATTGGGAAAACGCGACAGCGAACGCTTGCATGATATTCGGGTGTTGTACGATCACCTGCGTGAGAAATATTCCTTCGAAACAGTAAATATTATTGCTTTGCTTAGGCGCTATCCTTTTATTCCCGACGAAGAAATCGACCAGCTGCAACACGCTATGAGTCAAAAGGATTATGGCCACTCGCTCAAATTGATCTACGCTTTTATGGAGAGGCTGAAGGCAATAATTTTTAACCCCAAAGAAAGTGAAAGCTGGGAGAATATTTATCACAAAAGGCATATCGCCATTGGGATTCCTTCGATGTATGGGGTGTATCGCGAAAATAAATTTGAAGCGTTGGGGCTTACTTTCAGGCTCGAAAAGGTGGCTACCAGACTGATGGAAAAGGTGGTTTCGAACCTTAATCTGGACTATATTTCGGCTCGCACACTAGAAGAAATCAACAGTATTTTGGAAGATTTCAAAGCAGGTTTAGAGTTGGACGGCATTACCAATCAGAGCTTTAATTCCAATTTGCAAATGCTGCGTTATAGTCTTACGTCCAGGAGTTTTTCCTTTGATCAGTATATCAATATCTTTCAGTTTCTGGCAGAGGATGTTAAAAGGATTATCATCAAATATTTCCTTAAATCCTATGAATATCCGCTGAAGATTGTTATTCCGCAGATTTTTGATCCGCTTGCTGAGCAAACCGATCGCGAGATGCAGCAGTTGATCAGTATGAAATCAGAAGCCTTTCACCGGGATGTGATTGCAGAGGCATTTCTGGTTCAGCCGCTGGATAATTTTATCAGCCGCATCTTGCAGTCGCTGCGCAGTATGTCGGATCGCCTGGATGGAAGCCTTATCAGCGACATCATGTCGTATAATTCTGAATTGGTGATCAGCCCTTTTACAGAGCGCAACCCCAAAACCGATAACCAGGTATTTTTGGGCAGTAAGGCGTATCACCTAAAAAACCTTTATTTGGCTGGTATTCCTGTGCCTCCGGGTTTTGTTATCACAACAGAAGTATTCCGCAGGCATCAAACTATTTTGAGCTTGAAAGCCCTGAAAACGGAGTTACACGACATGATTCGCAAATACCTGAAGCAACTTGAGGAGCTGAGCGGAAAGCGTTTTGGTGATCCGGAAAATCCGTTGCTGCTGTCGGTTCGATCGGGTACGGCTATTTCCATGCCCGGAGCGATGGACACCTTTTTGAATGTAGGGCTAAATGACGAACTGGTTGAAGCCATTAGCCAAAAACCTGAGATGAGCTGGTCGATCTGGGATTCGTACCGACGCTTAATTCAAAGCTGGGGCATGGCGCAAGGTATTGAACGTGATGTGTTCGATTCGGTGATGCTCAATTACAAACAGAAACTCCAAGTGAAACAAAAACAGGAGTTTGAGCCTGCTGATATGCGCTTAATAGCTTTAGCTTATAAGGAAGTTTTGGTAGGCCATCATATCCGTTTTGTGGAAGATCTTTTCGAACAGTTGATTCAAGCGATTGACATGGTTTTTGCTTCCTGGTCATCGGAAAGGGCTTTTGTTTATCGTCGGCATTTGCAGTTTTCGGATAACTGGGGAACAGCTGTTATTGTGCAGCAGATGGTTTATGGTAATTTGAATGATCAATCCGGGACGGGTGTTGTTTTCACACAAAATCCACATCGCGAGCGCCCGGGTGTTCACCTTTACGGCGACTTTAACATGCGCAGCCAGGGCGAGGATATCGTGGCCGGATTGGTAAAACCTGCGCCGGTGAGCGAAACACAGCGCCGGCAAGCAGATATCAGCAGGTCATCACTTCAAACCAGCTTTCCCGATATCTATAAACGCATCCATTCTATCGCTACTGAGCTAACCGAAAATCTGGGTTATAGCCCTCAGGAAATTGAATTTACATTTGAATCGGATAAGGCTGAAGATTTGTATATCCTTCAGGTGAGGGATCAGGATTTACGTTTTGAATTGGAAACCAATGCGTTTGTGATCACACCCGAAACAATGGAACTGGCAGGGCGTGGCATTGGCATTGGTGGAGGAGCACTCAATGGCTTGGCTGCCTTTGACGAAGAAGACTTGGAAAACCTTAGAATCGCTTATCCCGAAAGTCCGCTCATTCTTATCCGTCCGGATACCGTACCGGATGATATTGGGATGATATTTACCTGTGACGGCCTGATCACGGCACGCGGCGGAGCTACTTCTCATGCGGCTGTTACGGCTGTAAGGCTTGGAAAAACCTGTGTGGTAAACTGCAACAGCTTATTGGTTGACGAAAATAATAAACAGTGCGAACTTGATGGCAAGCTGGTAAAAAGCGGTGATAAAATTAGTATTGACGGTAACCTCGGAAATATCTTTATGGGTCATTATCCAATAGAAAAATCTAACCTTACAACAGGTTATAATTATTGAAATGCCGCGAAATTAAAGTTGTTATTCATAAAGCATCCAAAGCATGGAGAAGGAATGAGAAGTTTTGTTAAATAGTCCAAAAAGCCATTTGCGAACAATGAAAATTTTCGTTTTTAAGGCTGCTGGTCTATTTTTAATGAAATATGTAAGAGATTAGTGGAATATCGTAATTTTGCAGTCCATGAAAAATACACGCAACTTTTGCATCATCGCACATATTGACCACGGTAAGAGTACCCTGGCCGACAGACTATTACAACTCACACACACAGTTTCGGAGCGCGACCAAAAGGAACAGGTACTCGATAGTATGGATCTGGAGCGGGAACGTGGTATCACCATAAAAAGTCATGCCATTCAAATGAAAATTGAGAAAGATGGTGAAACCTATGTCCTCAATTTGATTGATACGCCCGGACATGTTGATTTTTCGTACGAAGTTTCCCGATCAATCGCTGCCTGCGAAGGCGCTTTGCTGGTAGTGGATGCTACGCAAGGTATTCAGGCACAAACAATTTCGAATTTATACCTGGCACTGGATCATGACTTGGAAATTATTCCTGTTTTGAATAAAATCGACATGGATAGTGCCATGGTGGATGAGGTGGAAGATCAGATTATCGACCTTATCGGTTGCGACAAAGAAGATATTTTACGAGCCAGCGCCAAAACGGGAGTTGGTGTAGCCGAGATACTCGAAGCTATCGTTGCGCGTATTCCCGGACCGGTTGGCGATCCCAATGCACCATTGCAAGCACTTATTTTCGATTCGGTATTTAATCCATTCAGGGGCATAATTGCTTATTTCCGAATCATGAATGGCAGCATGCAAAAGGGCGATCTGGTGAAATTTGTGGCTACCGGAAAAGAATATAATGCCGATGAAATTGGAGTTTTGCAGCTTAAGCAAGTTCCCAAAAAGGTGATGAGTGCAGGAGATGTGGGTTATATCATTTCCGGAATCAAAACTTCACGTGAGGTTAAGGTGGGTGATACCATTACACAGGTCGATCGCCCGTGCGATAAGGCTATTGAAGGTTTCGAAAATGTGAAACCCATGGTTTTTGCTGGGATCTATCCCGTGGATGCCGATGACTATGAAGAGTTGCGGGCTTCAATCGAAAAACTTCAGTTGAATGATGCCTCCCTGGTGTTTGAACCTGAAAGTTCTGCGGCACTTGGTTTTGGTTTTCGTTGCGGCTTTCTTGGGCTTTTGCATATGGAAATCGTTCAGGAGCGCCTCGACAGGGAGTTTGATATGGATGTGATCACTACTGTTCCTAACGTGCAGTTTAAGGCTTACACCACTTCCGGCGATCTGATTGAAGTACATAATCCCAGTGGATTGCCCGATGCCAATAAGCTTGATTATATCGAGGAACCTTTTATCATTGCTCAAATAATTTCCAAATCGGAATACCTGGGTAATATCATGACCCTCGCCATCGAAAAACGCGGTGTACTCAAAAATCAGGTCTATCTCACTTCCGACAGGGTAGAACTCACCTTTGAATTGCCGCTGAGCGAGATTGTTTTTGATTTTTACGACAAACTGAAATCCATTTCCAGAGGCTATGCTTCATTCGATTATCACATCGAAGGCTATCAAAGGGCTACCTTGGTGAAGCTGGATATACTGCTCAACGGGGAATCGGTGGATGCGCTCTCTACATTGATACATCGCGATCATGCTTATACTTTTGGTCGTAAGATGTGCGAAAAACTAAAAGAACTTATTCCGCGTCAGCAATATGATATTGCCATTCAGGCTGCTATCGGAACAAAAATCATTGCCCGCGAAACCATCAAGGCTTTGCGCAAAGACGTTACAGCAAAATGTTATGGTGGTGATATCAGCCGTAAGCGTAAACTGCTCGAAAAGCAAAAGAAAGGTAAAAAGCGCATGCGTCAGGTTGGTAATGTAGAAGTGCCACAATCGGCATTCCTTGCTGTGCTTAAACTGGATTAAGCTCATCGGACTTTTTATTGATTTTTTCCTTTGCCTGCTGTAACTTTACCGCATTCTAATCCGTTTTATACTCTGAAACCTGATTACAGCGCATGACGCGAAAAGAATACAATCGTTGTGTAGATAGTTTTTCTGACGGCCTTTACCGATTCATTATCAAAAATATAAGAGATGAAGAGCAGGCAAAGGACGTTGTTCAGGAAACTTATGCCAGGGTGTGGCAACGGGTAGATGAAGTCCCTTTTGAGAAGGCACGATCCTACTTGTTTACCACGGCATACCATACGATGATTGATGAAATAAGAAGAAGCGGGAAGTCGAACAGGCTCGAGCAACAGCACAGTCATTTGCAGGTTAGCTACAACAGCTATTCCGATTTGAAAGAAGTGCTTGACGAAGCCTTGCAAACGCTCTCGGAAATACAACGATCAGTGATTTTGTTGCGTGATTATGAAGGCTATTCGTATGCTGAAATCGGGCAGATTACGCAACTAACAGAAGCACAGGTAAAAGTGTATATTTTCAGGGCACGTACGAATCTAAAAAAATACCTTCAAAAGATAGAAAACGTTTTGGAAATACCAGCATGATGGAACTCAACACACATACATACGAAGCTTTTTTGCTCGATTATTCCGAAGGGCAGCTTTCGGATCGGGAGGTGTTGTTGCTGAAGCAGTTTATTGCTGCTCATCCTGAGCTGGGCAGCTGGCAGGCGCTTACCGAAGAACTTCCAGTGCTGGCTGCTGAAGAATTGAGTTTTGAACATAAAGCTTTACTCCGGCAAAACCCGGATTTTACGCTTACCGGCGCTGCCGGAATTGAACGCTTTGACCTTACGGCCATCAACTACCTTGAAGGTGAGCTGAGTAAGGCAGAACACAAACAATTTGAAGCTGCATTGTCTGAAAATAAGGCTTTAGTTAAAGAGTTTGAATTGCTCAAACGCACTTACCTGAATAAGGATGATGAGGTTGTTTTTCCCTATAAATCAAGCATTAGAAGAGCTGCGTTAGGGTTTTATGTGGCAAAAAACAAACACTGGATGGGTGTAGCAGCCGGATTGTTATTGTTATTGAATGTGGGTTGGTGGCTTTTGAGAGAGCCGTTGATGATTCCTGAACGAAGCCTTCAGCTTATTCCGATGGACACTAAAACCTTTAATGAAGCATTGGTTATGAACCAAATTCAGCCTCAGCATATGCTTAAAAAACGCCCTGTTAGCCATCCTGCTAAGGATATACCGTTAATGGCTAAGGGTTCTTCTTCAGAATTATTGCCCGTGATGCCTTTGCTGCAAAGTGAGACCCTCAATTGGACTGCAATCGGACAAATTTTATATGATAATCAATGGCAGACCATGCAGTTCTATTTTAACGGAGAGGCTTACCTGGCCAGGATTGAGGACTCGCATGAAAAAGAAAAATCTTTGGCAGGATTAGTTCTGGCCAATACCGGTCGTAAATTATTGCGTGTTTTCACAAAGGAAAATTCAGAACAAAATTTGGAGTATGAAGGCACTGAACAGGAAGTTTACGTACAAGAACAGCTTAATGAACGTTTTCCGGCAATTCGCTGGGCCGAAGCTGGTGTAAAAACTTTTAATCTATTGACAGATAATGAGTTGGAATTAAAGAAAATAGCTGACGACAATGGTCGGATCAAGGCCTTACGTTTTCAATCTCCGGTTGTGAGTATCAATAAGAATTTGGATAAAAAGAACCAGAACAATTAGCTTAATCTACAAAATCATTTAAACTTCTCTTTTCGAATCTCAGCTCATTCAATGGGATATTTCCTGAAGGAAAAAATCTGATATTTGCGGGTCTGCCGGGTTCCAGATCGATGTAGTTATTTTCCCATCTGCCATCCGCATCATTGGCGCTAAGCTGCAAATAGCGCACGTAGTTGTCGGATTGTAAGATAATTTCAACAAAATCTTTGCGAGGCATCAAGCGCATATAAACTTCTGATTTTGTCAGTTTTAACTCTTTGGGGCTAACAAAGAAGTAATTATGAAAGGCCAATTCTTTGCCTGATTCTGTTAGTCGTATTTTGAGCCATACTTTTCTCTTGTCAATTTTTTGAAGTATCTCGGACGGAACAATACTCGGATAAGCCTTTTGTTGGCCGGATTCCAGCATAACCGGAATGGACAGGGCATGTAATATATTTCCATTAAAATCGAGCAGATCGGCGTTCATACGGGCATTAACTGGTTGCAAACCGTGGTTTACTATCAATGCTTCGGGTGTTTTATTGGAAGGGTTTATGCCAATCAGCAACGGTTTATAAAGCCTTTTTAAAAGATAAAAGAGTGCTTTTGGACGGCCAAAAAAATCAATCACTGACCAGGAAATGCCTGGCCAGGCATCGTTGAGTTGCCATATCAGTGTTCCGCTGCTATGCCCAAATGACAGCCTTTGCGCTTCTATTGCTATTCCTATTCCAAAAGCCTGAGTAAGTTGGCTCATGTAAATGTAATCCTCAAGCAATTTAGGGACAGGGAAATCAGCCTGCATATAATGATTAATCAAGGCTGTGCCACGAGGATGTTTTTGATAGTATTCGAGCCAGGCAGATCCCGGAAACCACTCGTTTTGCGGTGTAACCCTTCTGAGGGTATGAGCATCGGGCATTGCCTGAAAACCAAATTCACTGTTGAAACGCCCCACTTTATGTTGATACATCTCAAAAGGCTCTTCGCCCCACCAAACGCCCCAGTAATGGACATCGCCATGGAGCAGGCTTTCGGGATGTCCCCAACCTGTTGCAGGTGAGCTGGGCCAGTAAAGGGTGTAAGGATCATATTGATGCACCAGATCAGGCAGCATTTGCTCGAAAAGTACTTGATAGCCAGTCCGCAAGCTGTCTTTTTCGCTGGAAGACCAACCTAACTGTTTTTCCCATCCCCAATTGTGAAAACCTTCATCAATTTCATTGTTGCCGCACCAAATCGCCAGCGAAGTTCGGTCGCGGAGTCGTTTGATTTGCTGGGTGGCTTCTTTTTTTACGTTGGATAAAAAAGTCGTATCAGACGGGTACAAAGTATTAGCAAACATAAAATCCTGCCAAACTAAAATTCCGAGACTATCACAAATGTCATAAAATTCATCCGATGGATATATCCCGCCACCCCACACACGCAGCATATTCATCCCGCTTTCGGCAGCGGCCAACAGTGTTTTTTCGGTTGTGGATCCATTAATATTTGCTGTTAGCAAATCGTCAGGCACGTAGTTTGCTCCTCTGGCGTAAATTTTGAATCCATTGACTTCGAATGCAAATGATTGGCCAATACTGTCGGATTCCTGAATTACTTTCAAGCTTCTCAACCCAATTTTTTTGTTGGAACTATGGATAATATGGTTGCCATCTAAAATTTGAATATCAAAATCATAAAGCGGCTGATTGCCATAACCTATAGGCCACCACAAATCTGGGTTCGAGATAGTGAAAGGAATCTCAAGTTGATTAATGCCGCTATTCAATTGAATTTTTTCGTCGATTAATTTCCTGCCCTGTTGAAGTAAAATAATTTTGTAGGTTCTGTTTTGATCGGCCTCTAACTCGCCTGCTAAGGTTAGGTTGGCGCGATCTACATCAACGTGTGGCTGCAAAACCGAAAACGAATTAACTTTTAATTTGCTCCATCCCAATAGTTTAACTTGTTTGCTAATTTCAGGGGAAATGATTTTGGGAGCCCAATCCCAGCCCGACTGATACGCCGCCTTGCGTATAAAGGATCTGTTGTTGGGCAAAGAAGCGCCGGCTTTAGCTTGCAGACTGTCGATGTATGCTGTATGAACCGGGAAAACTATTTTAAGTTGATTTTGGCCTTTTTGCAGGTTTTTCTTTATATCAAACTCATGGCGTATAAACATATTGTTGGCAACGTAAACCAAGCTGTCGTTCAGGAAAATCTGAGCATAAGTATTGATGCCTTCCAAAAGGAGAAGCTGATTGTTGTGATCCAGCAGGGTTTCGTCAGGAATAAAATTTGTTTCCCATGTCCATGATTTTTGTGAAAGCGGAGCCAATGTATTTTCAACATTAAAATCATGATAGTGAGGTGCCAGTTTATCATCATGTAACAATTGGAAAACGCTATTTGGCAGGTTTACCTGATAAATTGTATCCAGGGTGTCAGCATAAACGATCCATCCATGGCCAAGGTTTTGAATTGCTGCGCCTCCCGGCCTGTAGCAAGATGACATTGCACTAAGCAACAGTGCCAGCATAGCGCTTTGTATGGCTGTCAATAGTACTTTTTTAGCTATGAGATTTTTCTTCGGACTCATTTCAAAAGCTTAGACAACACAAAGGAGTAAATAGTTCAGCAGTAAATAGCATCTAATTTCGAGCAAGTGATTATAGATCAAAAGTATTTATTGTGGCTAAAATTAGCAATAAGTTGCTAACATTCGTTTTTTTAAGTCGGCATACTTTTTTTAAATCTTCTAAGTCCGAAAAAAGATTATTATTGCAGTTGAAATCAAATCATTAATTGAATAATCCAATTTTTTAATTTATGAAAAGGAAATTAGTCACGCTGGTGATTATGTTCTTCGCATTCACGGTATTAAGTCAGGCACAAGAAAAGTACCAGTTACTGCTGAGTGGGATTAGCATGCAGCAGCGGCAAGCGGAAATAGCTGTAAAAGGCGAGCATGAACGGACATTAACCAATGGAGCATCAGAGCAGATTTTACTTTACGAAAGTGCAGACGGACTTAAAGTAAAAGTTGACTTCACTCCGGTTTTCAAGGGGCGGCGGATGAAATTGAAAAGAACCATTACTGTTGAAACTCCGGAAGGCAAAAGTGTACATTCCCGACAGAAAAAAGCTGTGCAATTGCTAAAAGTATCTGTGCCGGGCAGCATGAAGGGACGCGATGCTGTGGAGTTGCTGTATGATAAAAAGCGTCGGCAATCAATCTTTGTTAAGTATGATTATAAGCTGAATTACAATTAATTATAACCAAACATTTTTTTATCATGAAGAAAAGTCAGATTTTTATGCTGGGTCTTGCCCTGATTGCAATTAGCAGTGTGCTATACAGTTTTCGTTCACCAGCACCACAGGATGGTCAAATCAAATGGTTGCAGATAACTGTTGTGGAATCTGTGATTCCCGGAGGAGCCGGAAGGTCGCGAATGATTACCATTGATGAAAACGGCAAAACAGATGAGGTTAAAATCAATAATTTTTTCAGCTTGGCCGGGATTAACTTCAATAATATCCGCGAAAACGATCAAACTGTAACCAACGAGATCCAAGATCTAACCAATCAGGGTTGGGTGCTGGAGCATATTTCTTCTGGTGTATTCTCGGGAAACCAGAACAATACCAATGGTATCTTTTTGACGCGTTATTTGTTTAAAAAGACGGAGTAGTAGGTTGAGTTTGCATCAAAAAGAGCCACAAATCCTTGATTTGGAAACATAGGGATTGCTCTTGTTGATTTATAGCAAATTGTTTTTTTTCTGATTCATTTGATGCTATACCCATTGATTTGGAGTTGATTGATCAGTTGCTTTATCATACCGGGGTCGGATGCAAGGGTTTGCATGCTAGCAGCGGTTTTGTCGGTTCCTTTGGGCCAGGCGTCAGGCAGAGGAAGTTTTTGTTTGGCGCTCAGGTGGATAGCGTTGATCTTAGTCATGCGAAGCAAATCAATCACATTGCCTGCCAGTATGCCTCCGCCTGCCATCACTTCGATTTGCCTGCCATATTTTTCATGCATTTTTGCTATGATGGAAGCGCCCTGCCTTGCCTCCGGGAATCCTCCTGAAGTAAGCACAGTATCAAAGCCCAGATCAATTATTTTGGATAACTGTTCCAATGGATTCATGCAGGCATCAATGGCACGATGAAAAGTTAGCCTAAGGCCCGAAGCTGCTTTTACTAAAGCGTTCAGAGCGTGCATTTCCAAATTTCCATCCGGTTTCAATGCTCCGATCACTATACCTTCAAATCCCATTGATTTGACAAGTTCAATATCCCGGAGCATTTGTTCTTGTTCGTGTTTGGAATAACAGTAGTGCCCGCCACGAGGCCTGATAAGCACATGAACCGGAATGTTTTTAAAACCAGACGCAAGCTGCAAACAGCCATAAGAGGGTGTGATGCCTCCAATTTCGAGGTTTTCGCATAGTTCAATTCTTGTTGCTCCCGAAACTTGCCCAATGAGCATCGACTCTATTCCGTTTGCACATATTTCAAAGGTGATAGTTTGCATTTGAAAAAGATATTTCAATGCAAAGTTCGTTATTTTGTGAATGTAATAAGTAACTGCCAGCCGGCAAAAGCATACGATTGCAATTGTAAGCCGACTATTGAACAAAATTTCTATTGACCAACTTAATAATAAAGTGTATTTTTGAGAATCAAAACCACAAGGATGATCAACATCTATCAACTTTTCCCAAGACTTTTCGGTAATCAGGAATCAAATGTAAAACCCTACGGTTCAATAGTGGAGAATGGTTGTGGCAAATTTGAAGCCGTCAATGATCATGCTTTGGATGCATTGCAGGAACTTGGCATTACTCACATTTGGCTAACAGGAATTATCAGGCATGCCACACTTACCGATTACAGCACTTGCAGATTAGCTGCTGCCCATCCTCAAACAGTAAAAGGTGTTGCAGGATCACCTTATGCCATTACCGATTATTTTGATGTTTGTCCCGATTTGGCAACCGATCCCGAACGGCGCATGCAAGAGTTTGAGGCCTTAGTCGAACGCATTCATCAAAAAGGCATGGGCGTGCTAATTGATTTTGTGCCGAACCATGTAGCACGCAGTTATGCTTCTTTTGCCAAACCCGAAGGAATTCCCGATCTGGGAGAAGGTGATTGCAGCTCTTTGGCTTTTAGTCCAGAGAATAATTTCTATTACCTGCCCGGCCAAAAGTTGCAACTGCCCGACCTGGCAAATCAATTGGGGAAACCCATTGAGCCTTATGAGGAATTCCCGGCCAAAGTTACCGGCAACGACTGCTTTTCGGCCTCGCCATCGATAAACGACTGGTACGATACTGTTAAGTTAAACTATGGTAAGGATTTAGAAAGTGGTGAACAAATTATTGAGCCCACGCCTGATACCTGGCAAAGAATACATGAGATTTTGAACTTTTGGGCAGCCAAAGGAGTGGACGGTTTTCGTGTGGATATGGCCGGAATGGTTCCTGTTGCATTTTGGCAATGGCTGATACCTCAATTGAAACAGGATTATGAAGCCTTGATGCTGATTGCCGAGATTTATGAGCCAGAATTATATCATGATTTTGTGCATGCCGGTTTTGATTTTTTATACGACAAGGTTGGTCTTTACAACCGTATGGAAGCAATATTACGACATGGTCAGGCTGCCGAATCTATCAGCATCTGCTGGAAAATGCTTCAGGGTCTTGATGATAAAATGCTGCGTTTTACGGAAAATCATGATGAAGTCCGGCTTGCTTCGCCACATTTTCTAAACGATCCTTTTGCAGCTTTGCCTGCTGTGAGCCTGAGTGCGTTGATGCATCGCGGCCCATTTATGATCTACAACGGACAGGAATCGGGCGAAAGGGCGGAGGGAGCTATGGGATATAGCGGCGACGATGGCCGAACAAGTATTTTCGATTATACCTGCATGCCTCAGCATCAGCAATGGTACAACGATGGAAACTGTGATGGCAGAAAACTTAGTGAATCTCAAATGGCTCTGCGTAATTTTTATAAACAGATGCTCAGGCTGAGGTTGAGCAGCAAAGCATTCAGCAAAGGACATTTTTACGATTTGATGTGGGCTAATCCCTGGTACACCAATTTCGATCCGAGATATGTGTATGCCTTTTTGCGTTATTTGGAGGATGAGCGATATCTGGTATTGGTAAATTTTAATCGAAACGAAAGCCGTAATATGTGTGTAAATATTCCGGAAGATGCACAGGAAATGGCAAAAATTTGTGCAGCTAAGTCCCGCAGATGCTGGATAGCTGAAAATATCTTTGAGGACTCGGATAAACTGACTTTCGACCCGGAGCGAATCGCGAGCGAAGGCATACGGGTACATTTGGAGCCTCTGCAAACCATAATTTACAAACTACAACCTATTCCAAAAAGCTATGACAACTCCAATTATGAGAATTGTTGAACAAGATGCCTGGCTCGAACCAGTTAGTCAGGCAGTTACTGAAAGGTATTTAAGATTTAAAGGGCGACTACAGGAACTGGAACAGCATTATGGAAGCCTTAAAGCTTTCGCCACCGCTGATAAACTTTTTGGGTTCAACTATGATTCCATACGCAAAGGATGGTGGTATAGAGAATGGGTTCCTGCTGCTTCACAGCTTTTTATTATGGGCGATTTTAACAAATGGAACAAATACAGTCATCCGTTGATGAACAATGGTAAAGGGATTTGGGAGATCTTTTTTGACGATAAATCCTATCATTCATCGCTCGTTCATGAAAGCCTGTATAAGCTTATCGTGCAATCGCAAATTGGTGAAAATGAACGTATTCCTGTTTATGCCAAAAGGGTTATTCAAGATGACAACACCAAAGATTTTGCAGCTCAGTTCTGGAATCCCCCAAAGGCTTATAAGTCTAAAAGCAAAACTCCTGTTTTTCATCCAAATCAGCCATTGCTCATCTACGAATCGCACGTAGGAATGGCACAGGAAAAAGAAGGTGTTGGGACTTACACCGAATTCAGGGATAAAATTTTACCTCGAATAGTAAAGGCAGGTTACAATGCAATTCAGTTGATGGCTATCGCCGAGCACCCCTATTATGGCTCATTTGGCTATCATGTGGCCAATTTTTTTGCACCAAGCAGTCGTTTTGGCACTCCCGAAGAGCTAAAATCATTGGTTGACAGGGCTCACGAATTAGGCTTGCTCGTTATTATGGATATTGTTCATTCACACACTGTTAAGAATACCCGCGAAGGTCTTAATCTTTTTGATGGCACCGATTACCAATATACCCATCATGGCAGTCGTGGCGATCATCCCCAATGGGACTCAAAGCTGTTTAACTATGGCAAGGAAGAAGTGCTTCAGATGCTGCTTTCGAATGTGAGGTATTGGATTGAGGAGTTTGGGTTCGATGGTTATCGCTTTGATGGAGTTACGTCGATGTTGTATTTCCATCACGGCATGGGCGTAAGCTTCGACCAGCCCGAAAAGTTTTTCACTGAGGGTGTGGAGTTTGATGCTGTGACTTACCTACAGTTGGCCAACACACTAATTCACCAGTTAAATCCGGCTAATCTTTCCATAGCCGAAGAAGTGAGCGGCATGCCGGGTTTATGTAAATCTATCGAAGACGGAGGTATTGGGTTCGATTATCGTCTGGGTATGGGTCTTCCTGATTTCTGGATTAAATTGCTTAAAGATCAGCAGGATGAGGCATGGAATATCCATGAGATGTATCATACGATGACCAACAGACATTTTGACGTCAAAACCGTGGCTTATGCCGAATCGCATGATCAGGCACTGGTGGGCGACAAAACAATTGCTTTTCGGCTGATGGACAAGGATATGTATTTTCATATGGCCAAAGCAGAAGAAAGTCTGGTGATTGATCGCGGAATTGCTTTGCACAAGATGATTCGCTTGTTTACCATTTCGCTTGGTGGTGAGGCATGGCTTAATTTTATGGGCAACGAGTTTGGTCATCCGGAATGGATCGACTTTCCACGTGAGGGAAACAACTGGAGCTATAAACATGCACGCCGCCAATGGTCGTTGATAGAAAAAGATTATCTGAAATATCACTGGCTTTCAGATTTCGACAGGGCAATGCTGCAATTGATGAAGGATTATCAAATCATGCTGGCTTTGCCTCCATGGCTGCTTAAAGCTGATGAGGCATGCAAAACGATTGTCTTTGAGCGGAATCACCTTGTTTTTGTCTTTAATTGGCATCCAGCTGATTCCATTCCGGACTATGAAATACCGCTCAAACAAACTGGTGATTATGAGTTGCTCTTGTCAACAGACGACTTGCTTTTCGGAGGTTTTGGAAGGATGGATAAAACTATTCACTACCCAAGTTATTTAAGAGACGAACAGCCTTTTATGAAGATTTACAATACCAATCGCACGGCAATGATTTTTAAGCCTGCCAAGATTAAGCCTGCCAAGATTAAAATGAAATAAATAATATTGCTGTTAATTTATTGGTTTCAATCGGATTAACTGACCCGGACCTTCAGTTAAAACATATAAATACCCATCAGGTGCTTGTCGGATATCCCTAAAGCGTGCATATTCCTGAAGGAGTTTTTCGGTGTGAACTACTTGTGTGCCATTTAGCGTAAGCCGCTGAATTTGCTGACCGGCGAGTGCTGTTACCATCAGGTTGTTTTTCCAGTTAGGATATTTATCGCTGGTAACAAAACACATACCACAAGGTGCAATAGAGGGTACCCAGTAATGAATAGGATCAGTTGTACCGGGAAGTGTGGTGTCGTTGGTGATAATGGTGCCGTCGTAGTTTATACCAAAGCTTACAATTGGCCAGCCATAGTTTGCACCTGCTTTTTCGATGTTGATTTCATCACCACCTCTTGGGCCGTGTTCGTGCGACCATATTTCTCCGGTTTCGGGGTGGATAGCCATTCCCTGTATGTTGCGGTGGCCGTAATTATATATTTCAGGTCGCGCATTGTTATCTCTAACAAATGGATTATCGGGTGGGATACGCCCATCATCATGGATGCGCATCAGTTTGCCGTTGTGGTTAGTGAGCTTTTGTGCATTTTCCATTTCTCCTCGGTCGCCAATTGGAAAGTAGAGTCGGTTTTCCTCATCAAAAACGATTCTGCAACCAAAGTGATAGGGCAAATCAGTTAAGGGAGTGCCTCTGAACAGCTGCTCGAACTCAACTAGTGAATTTCCATTCAGTTTTGCCCTGCCAATGGCGGTGTTTCCTTTTTGTCCATCAATGGAAGAGGAGTAAGCGAGATAAATCCAGCCATTATTTTCGTAATCCGGATGCAGGGCTACTTCCAGCAGTCCACCCTGACCGTTTTGCCATATAGGAGGTAATCCGCTTATTGGAGCTGATAATTGTCCGTTTTCAAAAAAGCGCAATCTTCCTGGCCTTTCAGCTATTAGCATGCGGCCATCCGGGAGGAAAGCAATGCTCCAGGGATTTTCGAGTCCTTCGGACAGCACTTCCACTTCAAACTGATGGCTTTGGCCTGCTGGCGGTTCATCATTAATAAAACTATCCGACACATTGCAGCCCATATTAAGGCTTAATACTGCAATTATTATCACAAAAATGGTTTTCATAAGCTTTGGTGGTTTTGTTCGAGATGTGAAGATAAAAAAAAACAGCCTGATTGTGCAGGCTGTTTCAAAATAATTTGAAAATCTGTTATCCCAATTGTTTTTCGAGTTCTTTGTGAACCAGTGCACTAGCGCCTACGATAGCGGCATCACCGGGCTTAAGCTGTGAGGGCAGTATTTTCACTTTGTTTTTAAAAATAGGAATAAGGTGTTTCTCCATGCTTTCGATGGTTGGCCTTAAAATGTAATTTCCGGCAGCCATAGGCCCGCCAAATAAGAAGATTGCTTCGGGGCTGGTGTGGGCAACGGTATTGGCTAAACCAATTCCAAGCCAATGGCCGGTGAGTTCAAAAACTTCTTTAGCAATGGCATCGCCTGTTTCAGCTGCTTCAAAAATCATTCTGGAATCCAATTCGTTAAAACATTTTTTTGCTAAAACGCTTTTGGTTGCATTATACTTTGCCAGCAATTCAAAAGCTGTTCTCTTCATGCCTGGTGCAGAGCAATAAGCTTCAAGATGACCCCTGCCGCCGCAACCGCACAACCTGCCGTTGTTTATGATAGTAGTGTGGCCACATTCGCCGGCAAAACCGTCGTGTCCGTAAACCAAATCACCATTTACAACAACACCACTTCCTACGCCGGTTCCAAGGGTGTAAACTACAAAATTTTTCATGCCTTGTGCACCGCCGTAAATCATTTCGCCAATAGCCGCAGCATTGGCATCGTTGGTGATGGCGATGGCTTTCATTTCAGGGAAATTATCCTCCAGAAGCTTTACCATTGGGATTACGCCCTTGAAAGAAAGGTTTGGAGCATGTTCGATGGTTCCGGTGTAATAATTGGCATTAGGTGCGCCGATACCCAAACCCAGTATTTCAACTTTTGGATTGAGGGATCCAACAGAATTTACGAGCTCGCGAACCGAATTGGTTATATCATCGATAAACAGTGTAATATTGCCGTGATCAGGGGTGGGAATACTGTCTTTTACAAGTACTTTTCCATCGTTATCAACTACTCCTATTGCTGTGTTGGTGCCACCTACATCAATACCAATTGCGACTTTTTTCATATGCTTATTTAGTTTTTATAGTTTAATGTTGATTCAAGTTTACGTCTGATTTTGCTTCCTGACACAGCGTAATAAAAGATGAAAAGGTAACTGATTGCAGGAACAAGGAATGCATAAGTGTAGCCTGCTGAATCGGCTATACCTCCCATCAAGGGCGGTAAAATTGCTCCTCCGAGAATCAGGGCGTTTATCAAACCAGAGGCTCCGCTGAGTTCAGCGTTATCAAGATCTTTTACCGCAAGTGAGAATATATTGGGGAACATAATTGAATTGAACAATCCGATTGAGATAATCGTCCACAAGGCAATTGATCCCGAAGTAAAGGTTGTGGCGATATCCAGCAGGGCAGCTACCAACGCAAAAGTGGCCAGGGTGCGGGCTGCATTGCCTCTGCCAAATTGCATGATGATAAAATTAACGGCAGCAACACCCATAAATACTATACCAATATTCCAGCTCCAATCTGTAACAAAAGCCCCCGAAACAAGAGCAAGAGCCAACACAGGCAGGGCATAGGTGTATTTTCGGATAGCTTTCATGTCAGAAAACATAAAGGATCCGAAAAACCGGCCTACCATGGCACCTCCCCAGTAAATGGCTGCATAGGTTGAAGCCATTTCGGCTTGCATATTCAGGCTGTGCTTCAGGTAGTTTACGATTAATCCGGCATTGCCCACTTCAGCACCTACGTATAGGAAAATGGCAACACCGCCTAATACTACGTGTGGATATTTAAACACACTTTTCTTTTCTTTTTTCTCTGATTGAAGCGAAGGAAGCTTGATAGTGAAAATGATAATTGCAACCACTAAAACAATGATTCCCATTATAATAAAAGGCATCGGAACACGGTTTGCAGCAATTTCGATATCATCCGGAAACTGCAACCCTCTGAAGATGGCTATCGAAATAAGCCAGGGAGCGATCATGGTGGCAATGGAATTGAGGGCTTGCGTAAAATTTAATCTGCTGGAAGCCGTTTCTGGCGAACCAATAGCAGTTACGTAAGGATTAGCAGCTACTTGCAAAAATACTACGCCAGTTGCCAAAACAAAAGTCGCCATCAGAAAAACCGGAAACGAGGGCAGGTTAGCAGCCGGAACATAAATAAAACTTCCCAACGACATCAGGATAAGGCCAGCAATCACAGTCCATTTGTACCCTATCCGGTCAATCAGGTTTCCGGTGGGTATCGACATCAGTGGATAGGCAATAAAAAATGCCGACGAAAGCAGCTGTGCTTCAAATTCTGAGAGGCTGAAGATTTCCTTTACAGGTGCACTTAGCGTCACAATAAAAGTGGTTGCAAAACCAAAGATAAAGAAGATCGCGCCAAAGACTGAGATTCCCAGAATGGCTTGATTGGAGTTGTTGGGGTATGCCATAGTTTAGTTATTTGCTATTTTTTTTTTGCTCTGCCGTATTGCGCGCAGCGCTAACAAAAGTAGAAAAATAATTGATTTATGTCATTGAGTTTATTTTGATGTACAGGATTATTTTAATGCTTAGGCTCAGGTGTGGCAGACTTTTATTATTTTCGTACTGTTATCCGACAAATAGGCACCTAAGCTTGTTTGATAAATCAAAATCTTTATAAAAAATCTGATGAGTAACAGAAGAAAATTCCTGATACATACTTTTGTTGGAGGAATGGCTGCTGGATTGGGTTGTCGTTATGGTTTGGCCACAACCATGATGAAGCAACCCATCTTGAAGCCTGATAAAGACGCATTTCCAATTGTAATTTCTACCTGGAATCATGGCTTAGCAGCCAATGAAGCTGCTATGCAGGTGCTTGCAGCTGGTGGATTGGTGCTGGATGCTGTTGAACAGGGTGTGCGCGTTTCGGAGGCCGATCCAAAAGTGGAAAGCGTTGGATACGGTGGTTTTCCGGATGCTTCCGGTGAAGTGACTCTTGATGCTTGCATTATGGATTCGGGTGGAAGAGCGGGTTCGGTGGCGTGCTTAAAAGAAATAATGCATCCGGTTTCGGTTGCCCGAAAAGTGATGGAGCAAACCCCTCATGTGATGTTGGTGGGCGAAGGTGCTTTGCAATTTGCATTGGATCAGGGTTTTGAGCGAAATAATTTGCTTACGCCCGTGATGAAAGCCAATTATGAAAAATGGAAAGCATCAGGAGCAAGATATGCTCCGCATGCTAATTGGGAAAATCATGACACCATTGGTATGATTGCTATCGATAGCAAGGGTGATATGGCCGGTGCCTGCACCACGAGTGGCATGGCATTTAAGCATCCCGGCCGTGTGGGCGATTCGCCAATCATAGGTGCCGGCCTTTTTGTGGATAATGAAGTGGGAGCTGCTACCGCCACAGGAGAAGGCGAAGCGGTGATGAAAACCCTTGGTAGCTTTTTAATTGTTGAACTTATGCGGCAGGGTTTTTCGCCTCAACAGGCTTGCGAGCAGGCAGTAAGAAGAATTGTTGCCAAAACGAAAGTACATGATCACTTCCAGATAGGCTATATAGCGCTGAATAAAGCAGGTGAAGTTGGGGCTTATGCATATGCGGCTGGCTTTCAATATGCGTTTTCAAATAGGGAAAAAACAAGCCTGATTGACGTGAAATCAATAAAAAATGCATAAAATGAAAAAATCATTTGGCTTAACACTCCTTCTTTTTGCTCTTGTTCTGGTAAATTGTAAACGAACAGAAAAACCACAGCTTAGTATCATCCCAAAGCCTGAAAAGCTTTATGTTTCCGGCAGAATGGTAACACTAAATGCAGCTAGCAGGATAATATTTGAAGATCCTAATCCGGCGCTCAGGCTGATAGGCGAGTCTTTGGCAGAATTTATTGCAAAGGGAAGTGCTTTTCGACCAGAAGTTGTGCCTTTTAGCTTGGCAAAATCTATCGAAAATGATATTTATCTTTCAACAAATTTGAATGACAGTGTTTTTGGAGACGAAGGCTATCGGCTCAAAGGAAATAATGGTAAATTTATTAGTATCCAGGCCAATACTCCTCATGGTGTGTTTTATGGCGTGCAGAGTCTTTATCAGCTTTTTCCTACAGCGATTTATCATCGAGATCAAAATCAACAGGATTGGGAAATTACAGCTGTGAATGTTAGCGATAAGGCGCGTTTTAAGTATCGGGGCATGCATTTGGACGTAAGCCGACATATGTTTCCGGTTGAGTTTATAAAGCAATATATCGATTTGCTGGCCATGTACAAATACAACCATTTACATTGGCACTTGACTGATGATCAGGGTTGGCGAATTGAAATCAAGGCTTTTCCCAAGTTAACCGAAGTGGGTGCCTGGCGCGATGAAACCTTAATCGGACATGGAGGTAAAATGCCAAAAGTGTATGACGGAAAGCCTTATGGTGGTTTTTATACGCAGGACGAAATCAGAGAGATTGTTGATTATGCTGCTTTGCGTTATATTACAATTATTCCCGAAATTGAAATGCCCGGCCATGCTTCAGCTGCATTGGCAGCTTATCCTGAGCTTGGTTGCACCGGTGGCCCTTATAAGGTGGAAACCAGCTGGGGTGTTTTTGAAGATATTTTTTGCACAAAAGATGAAACCCTTACTTTTCTGGAGCAGGTTTTGGATGAGGTAATGGCTTTATTCCCCTCTACTTACATTCATATCGGAGGAGATGAAGCTCCAAAAACGAGATGGAAGGCATGCAAGCAGTGCCAGCAAAAAATCAAATCAGAAGGCCTTGCAGATGAGCACGAATTGCAGAGCTGGTTCATTCAACGTATTGAGAAGTATCTCAATGCACATGGCCGTAAGATAATTGGCTGGGACGAAATCCTCGAAGGTGGCCTTGCTCCGGATGCAACAGTGATGTCGTGGCGGGGAACAGCTGGCGGGATTGCTGCTGCACAAATGGGACATGATGCAATTATGACACCCGGAAGTCATTGCTATTTTGATCATTATCAAGGCGATCCTGCTATTGAGCCTTTGGCAATTGGGGGTTATACAACCTTATCGAAAGTTTATGCCTATGAGCCAGTCCCCGAAGAACTTACCACAAAGCAATCAAAGCATATTCTTGGAGCTCAGGCAAATGTGTGGGCAGAATACCTCAAAAAGCCTGAGAATGTCACTTATATGGTGCTGCCACGAATGGCAGCACTTTCTGAAGTACTTTGGAGTCCTGCGAAATCCAGAAATTGGGATAATTTTTATGATAGATTACCTGCACATTTTCAGCGTTATGAAGCATTAGGATTGAATTACAGCTTGGCCGTAAATCAAATTAAAGTTGAAAAAATAATTAGGCCTGACAGCGTGACACAGCTAACCCTAAAAACGGAAGTGCCTAATGGCGTGATTTATTACACCACCGATGGCAGTGATCCTGATACGCTTTCGGTGCGATTTGATCAGCCGCTTGATCAGACAGATTTTGATCAACTTAAAATGCAACTCTACCGGAATGGCCAGAAAATTGGTGATATCCAACAAAGGGTAATGTCAATTTCATCCGACAAATAAGTCAAACACGCTGGCTAAATTGCTGCTTTTGGCCTTGTAAAACTCGGTAAATGTGCATCTGCTGCAGCTAACAGTGGAGAATTTTTTATTTTGAACATCAAAGATTTTAGCCAGTAAACTACCGGTAACTCTGATCTCACCTATTTCATATTGCCTGTTACCACATTTTGGACATTTATAATTTAGATTTCTCATGATGTGGGATTATCGTTTTTGGTATTTTTTTTTGTGCGACCTGCCTCACTTAGTGCTTTGTTGATGATCCATTCCAGCTGACCATTGGTGCTTCTGAATTCATCAGCAGCCCATTTTTCAACCAGATTCAACAGATCTTCATCAATGCGTAAAGCAAATGCTTTTTTCTTTGACATAATTTTATTGATACAAAGTGCCTGTGTTAACTACTGGCGATGCTTCCTTATCGCCACAAAGTACAACCATCAAATTGCTCACCATAGCAGCTTTTTTATCGTCATCGAGTTCAACGATTTGTTTCTCCGAAAGCTGTTCAAGCGCCATTTCAACCATACTAACCGCGCCCTCAACAATTTTGAAACGAGCCGCAACAATTGCTGTTGCTTGTTGACGCTTAAGCATGGCTTGCGCAATCTCCTGAGCATAAGCAATGTAGTTGATACGCGCTTCAATCACTTCAATGCCAGCAATATCGAGCCTTTCGATGATTTCTTTCTCCAGTTCGGCATTCACCTCTTCTCCACCGGATCGTAAAGTGATCTCTGCATCATGATCTTCGAAATCGTCATAAGGATAAATCCCGGCCAGTTTTCTTAGAGCTGCCTCACTTTGTACAACTACAAAATGTTGAAATTCATCTACGGCAAATGATGCTTTAAAAGTATCTGAAACTCTCCATACGAGTACAACGCCAATCATGATAGGATTTCCGATTTTGTCGTTCACTTTAATCGGATCACTGTCGAAGTTTCTGGCCCTTAATGAAATCGTCCGGCGTATAAAAAAAGGATTGACCCAGAAAAATCCATTGTCTTTTATCGTTCCCGAATACTTCCCGAAAAGGATAAGCACAACAGCTTTGTTGGGATTGATTACAGTGAATCCAATCGAAAGAAAAATTGCGATTAACAAAAGAGCAACAAACCAAGGTGATTTCATCATCACCAAACCTGCTATTCCAATACTTAGCAGTAGGATTATAACAACCAGCATCATATAGCCGGATGCAGCAGATTTTAATTTTTCCATGATGTATAAATTATATTGATATTAAAATAATATCACAAAGATATAATTCTATGATTCATTTGTCAAGATGATGTGGTAAAATTTTTGGTGCTTTACAACCAAATTCAACTTAAATTTGTCTATCAATTGTCAGCTCTCATCAGGTTTAATACTGATCACTGTAAATTGAATACCAGCAAACTGAGTAGTAAAAATCTGCTTTAAGTTTTTCATTAATTGATTATTATGAGACCAGTCCAGTTAATTTTAATCCTGTTATTAATCCTGTTTTCTTTTTCATGTGATGAAAAGAAGCAGGTTGTTGCTTATGTTGATCCTTTCATAGGAACAGGTGGGCATGGCCATACTTATCCCGGAGCTACCATGCCTTTTGGAATGGTGCAGTTAAGTCCGGATACACGAAAAGACTCCTGGGATGGCAGTTCGGGATATCATTACAGCGATCAAACTATATTGGGATTCAGTCATACTCACTTAAGTGGCACTGGTGTAGGTGATTATGGCGATATTCGCCTGATGCCTACTGTTGGCGATCTAATCCTTGAGCCTGGTTTCGAAGAAAACCCATTATCGGGTTATCGATCTGGTTTTTCGCATGATAATGAGCATGCCGAAGCTGGATATTATCAGGTTTGGCTTGCAGATTATGAGCTAAACGTTGAACTAACTGCCAGCGAAAGGGTTGGGTTTCATCGCTATACTTTCCCAAAAAGTGATAGTGCTCATATTATTATCGATCTTTTCGAAGGCGTTACTTCCGATTTGGTGTTGGATGCGCATTTGAAAATAGAGAATGACAGCACCATAAGCGGATACCGAAGAACAAAGGGTTGGGCGAATGATCAGCGTGTATATTTCTATGCCATATTTTCAAAACCATTCAAGCGCTATGGCATTGCACAGAACGATCGGTTGCAGCCTATGCAAACCTTTGCAGAAGGAGGTAAAATTTTAGCCTGGGTTGATTTTAATACGGAAGATGAGGAAGTTGTTATGGTTAAAGTAGGCATTTCAGCTGTGGATGAAGAGGGTGCAAAGCAGAATCTTTTCGCGGAAATACCGCATTGGAATTTTGAGCAGCAACGCCAATCGACCCGCCAAGCTTGGAACAAACAACTTGAAAAGATAATCGTTGAAGGTGAATCAGCAAATGATAAAACGATTTTTTATACCGCCCTTTATCATACCATGCTGGCACCAAATATTTATTCTGATGTTGATGGTCGCTACAGGGCACATGATCTGGAAATTTATACTTCTGAAAGTAAGGCATATACAGTTTTCTCTTTATGGGATACATTTAGGGCTTTGCATCCATTATTTAATTTGATTGAGCCTGGCAGAAGCGCAGAAATGATCAGGCATATGCTTGACATTTATGAAAAAGGAGGCTTATTGCCCGTCTGGGAACTGGCTGCCAACGAAACCCAATGCATGATTGGATATCATGCAGTTCCGGTTATTGTTGATGCATGGCGAATTGGAATCCGCGATTTTGACAGTGCGAAGGCTTTGCAAGCGATGGTAAAAAGTGCCACACAGTCTTTGCATGGTTTGGATGCCTATCAGCAATATGGTTTTATACCGGCAGATCTTGAAAGCGAGTCGGTGTCGAAAACACTGGAGTATGCTTATGATGATTGGTGTATTGCTGAATTTGCGGGAAGTATGGGAAATAATCAGCTGGCTGATTCTTTTTATTTGCGAGCGCAGTACTATAAAAACTTGTACGATCAGGAAACCCGATTTTTTAGAGGACGGCAAAACGGTGGATTTATTGACCCATTTGATCCGGCTCAAGTCAATTTTATGCTCACCGAAGCTAATTCGTGGCAGTATAACTTCTTTGTTCCTCAGGATGTTGAGGGGCATATTGCTTTAATGGGAGGGGAGGAAATCTATACACAGATGCTGGATTCACTCTTTCGCGGAAAAACTGCACTAACTGGTCGTAAACAAGCTGATATCACTGGACTTATAGGGCAATATGCGCATGGTAACGAACCGAGTCATCATATGGCATATTTATACAACTTTGTGGGGCAACCCTATAAAACACAAGAGCTTATCCATCAGATAATGAATGAATTATATCATGCAGCTCCTGATGGGTTGAGCGGAAATGAAGACTGTGGCCAGATGTCGGCCTGGTATGTCTTTAGTGCTATGGGATTTTATCCTGTTACTCCCGGTTCGGGTATATATATAATAGGTGTACCTCGTTTTGAAAATGTCTCGATGCAATTGGAAAATGGTGCTGTTTTTCAGGTTAAGACAATAGGGTTGTCAAAGGAAAATAGGTATATCCAGGAAGCTTGGCTAAACGAAAGTCCTTATCAAAAGGGATTTATAAGTTTTGAAGATATTGCACATGGAGGAGTTTTAACGTTTAAAATGGGACCTGAGCCCGGAAAGAAATTTGGTGTTCAACCCGATATGAAACCTAAACAAAGTATTGATAGTAATCGGCTTACCGCAGTACCTTATATCCAGGCTTCTTCTAAAACCTTCACAGAGCAAATTGAACTAAAGCTTGGGCATCAAAATCCGGGAGCGAAAATATTTTACACAACAGATGGATCCTTACCTGATTCAGGCAGTGCGGTTTATAGCAATTTGCTTATAGTTGATAAAACTGCGGAAATTAATGCGTTTGCATCATACCATGGCAAAGCCAGTACTATTATTTCAGCCCATTATTACCGCATTCCTCCTGGAAGGAGCATTGTTTTAAATACGGATTACAGCCCACAATATCATGCAGGAGGAGATATTGCATTGATTGACAGGCAGCGTGGTCAAACAGATTTTAGAACGGGATCCTGGCAAGGGTATCATGGCGTTGATTTAGTGGCTGTTGTTGATTTGGGTAAAAAGCAAAAAATCGATCGGATAGCTGCTGGTTTTTTACAAGATGAACACTCCTGGATTTTTATGCCTGAATGGGTTGAATTTAGTATTTCGGATGATGGCGTTAATTTTGAAAAGGCTGGACGAGTTGCAAATACCCTATCCGTTTATCACACAGGAAGTCTGATAAAGGATTTTGAGCTGGAAACTAAAAGAAAAACAGCACGTTTTGTTAAAGTTGTGGCAAAAAACAGAGCTGTTTGTCCTCCGGGACATTTGGGTTCAGGTGAGCCTGCCTGGATTTTTGTTGACGAAATTGTGATCAATTGAGTGTGCTCCTTACTTCTTTTAAATGCTCGATTTTAAGCTGAAACAGCTTTAGTGCTTTTGTTTCTGAGAGAATAAGCTAACTTTGCGATTCATCAGACTATCATGCTGTATTTAGTAGCTACCACTTTACTTTCAGCCGCTATTTTTGTGGTTTTTAAACTTTTCAAAAAGTTTAGGATCGACAATTTACAGGCTATTGTTGCCAATTATTTAGCAGCCAGCGCAACGGCATTGTGGATTTATTCAGGTGAGGTACAGCTGAGCAGTTTTATAAATGCCAGTTGGTTTCCTTTTTCCTTATTGATCGGTGGTGCTTTTATCGGTGTTTTTTTTCTGTTCGCCTTGTCGAGCCAAAAAGCCGGAATCGCAATTACAGCAGTATCCAGTAAAATGTCAGTTGTAATACCTGCCATAGCTGGATTTATAATTTTTCAGGAACAGGGCTCTTTGCTGAAAATTTTTGGAATTATTTTGGGGCTTTTGGCTTTTTACCTGGCACTTAAAAAGGAAAAGCAAGAGAAAATAAAAGTGTCGTGGCAGGTGTTTTTATTGCCTGTGCTTTTGTTTGTTGGCACCGGCCTAAACGATCTGATGATGAAAATTGCTGAACATAATTATGTTTCTGACGATCTTTTACTTTTGTTGGCCTCAATTTTTATGGTGGCACTGGTAATTGGAAGTTCAGTTTTAGTTTTTCGCCTCAGGAGTCCTGGTTACAATTTAAATCTCAGGAACTTTATCGCTGGATTTATTTTAGGGTTGATCAATTTCGGCTCCACCTATTTTTTATTTATGAGTATGGCCTGGTTCGACAATTCTGTTTTATTTCCTATAAGAAACACAGGTGTTGTTGTGCTAACGGCTTTAATTGCATTATTCTTTTTTGGTGAGCGGTTAACACAAACAAATTGGATAGGCATTGGAATAGCCATTTTAGCCATTATAATGATTGCTCAGGGATGATAGTTGAAGATACATACAAGGAAGTATCCGGAAACGGAGAAGGACTTTACAAAGAGAAGGGAAGTAAATTTATTGCGCATGCTTTTTCGGTATATAGTGAAGAGGATGTAAAATCAGAATTGGAGCACCTGAAAAAACGTTACCATGATGCACGCCACCACTGCTATGCCTATATGATCGGGTCGGATAAATCGGTGTTTAGAGCAAATGATGATGGAGAACCTTCCGGTACAGCAGGTAAACCAATTCTAAATCAAATTTTATCCAGGGAAGTTACGAATGTATGTGTGGTAGTTATTCGTTATTTTGGAGGTACAAAACTGGGGGTCAGCGGGTTAATTACTGCTTACAAAACTGCAGCACGCGAAGCACTTGACGAAGCAGAGGTTGTTGAAAAGACAATCGACAAAGTTTTTGCACTTCATTTTGACTATCCTTTGATGAACGATGTGATGCGAATTATGAAAGAGGAAAACCTTGAGCAGCTTAATTCAAAATTTGAGTTGGATTGTTATTTCGAAATTCAAATCAGAAAAAGTGAAGCTGATAGAATTTTTGAAAAATTTCAAAATCTCTATGGACTAAACATTAAATATCTCGAAACCAGATAGTATCCTGAATTGAAAAATGATGTGCTCCGAATCCGGATAGTACTTGCCTAAGATACACTAAAATATTTTTTAATTCAAGAATAATTTTGCTTTTTTTTTCACTTTTTTCCTCTCATATTTGTTCACAATTCAGCAGCTCCTCAAACGAATTGTAAATAAATAATAATCAGCTATTTGCTGATTAGATGTACATGTGCGGTTGTTAATTTTGTATTAACTGATTGATTATCATTTAGATGAAGAAAAGACACATCGAAGTTTGGGAAAATTGTTTAAGTGTGATCAGGGATAATGTTCACAATCAGAGTTTCAAAACCTGGTTCGAACCTATTAAACCTATCAAGCTTGAAAACAATGTTCTAACGATCCAGGTTCCCAGCCAGTTTTTTTATGAATGGCTAGAAGAGCACTATATTAATTTACTCAAAAAAACAGTTAAGAAAGAGCTTGGTGTTGAAGGTCGACTGGAATATAGTATCATTATGGATAACTATGATTCGGGAGCTCCTTATGCCATAAAATTTCCTACCAGTAACAAAAAAGATACTAAGAATCCGCTCGTTTCAATGCCACTCGATTTAAACAAAGGAACTTCAAAGGATATTCCCAATCCTTTTATTATTCCCGGGCTTAAAAAGATTAAAGTTGAATCACAGTTAGTCGAAAGTTATTCTTTTGATAATTTTGTTGAAGGTGACTGCAACCGACTGGCACGATCTGCCGGCTATGCCGTGGCCGAAAATCCCGGGAAAACGGCCTTTAACCCATTGTTAATCTATAGTTGTACCGGACTGGGAAAAACTCATCTTGCACACGCTATCGGATTACAGGTAAAAAACAATTATCCTGATAAAACAGTTTTATACATTCAAACAGAGCAGTTTATAAGTCAATTTATACAATCTGCGCGTAATAATAATCAAAACGATTTTGTTCATTTTTATCAGATGATTGATGTGTTGATTATTGATGATATTCAATTTCTGGCCGGAAAAGACAAAACCCAAGATGTATTTTTCCACATTTTCAATCACCTGCATCAAAGCAACAAGCAGTTGATTATCACCAGCGACAAACCTCCGGTTGAATTAAAAGGAATGGAACCCCGCCTGCTTTCGCGATTTAAATGGGGTCTTTCGGCCGATCTTCAGGTGCCAGATTTGGAAACAAGAATAGCTATCCTTAAAAGAAAGCTTTACAATGATGGCATTGAAATACCACAGGAAGTAATTGAATATTTGGCATTTAATATTACTACTAATGTGCGTGAAATGGAAGGCGCTTTGATTTCGTTGGTTGCCCAGTCATCTCTGAATAAAAAGGCAATAACCATTGACCTTGCCCGGCAGATGATTGACAAATTTGTTAAAAATACTACACGCGAAATTTCCATAGATTATATTCAGAAAGTGGTGTGTGATTTTTTTGGTCTTCCCGTAGAACAAATCAATACCAAAACTCGTAAACGCGAAATCGTCCAGGCACGTCAACTGGCTATGTATTTCTCAAAAAAGCTTACCAAGTCATCACTTGCAACTATTGGCCTGCATTGCGGAAACAAGGATCACGCAACTGTTCTACATGCCTGCAAAACAGTTAGTAACCTTATTGAAACAGATAAGCAATTTGAGGGGTATGTGAACGAAATTGATAAAAAAATTCAGCATTAAGCCCAAAAATGTAGTATATTCGTGCAGATGTTCCCAAAAGCTTTTGCTAATAAATTGATGACCTTGAAGCAAATGATAAGGGAGTAAATTAATTCAATAAACCATGAATGTACTTTTCGTTTGTTTAGGAAACATCTGCCGTTCACCAATGGCAGAAGGAATTTTGAAAAAAATTTATGCGGATAAAAAGTTAAATGGAAAGGTTGAATCTGCCGGATTCGAATCATTTCATATTAACGAACCTCCTGACCCCAGAGCTGTGAGCGTGGCGGCAAGCCACGGCATTGATATCTCAAAAAAGCAAGCCCGACTTTTCAGAAAAATAGACTTTGATCAATTTGATCACATTTATGTGATGGATACCCAAAACATGAATGATGTGAAGGACTTAGCCAGAAATGAAAGTGACTTGCAAAAGATTGAATACCTGATGAATGTTTTGGACCAAGGTGCTAACAAAGTAATTCCTGATCCCTATCTGAGTGGTATTGAGGATTGTGAAAAAGTGTTTGAGTTGATGGAACAAGCTTGTAAAAAAATTGCTGAAAAAGCCTGATAAGATGCAGCATATTTCTGAAGGTATTCCTGATAAGCAGGTTATTCAAAATGCAGCTATCAGAATGGCTACCTATATTCATCAAACGCCAGTGCTTACTTCAGCTTATCTGGATTACAAAGTTCAGGGAAAGCTTTTTTTTAAATGTGAAAATTTTCAAAAAGCTGGAGCTTTTAAATCCCGCGGTGCATTTAACACCCTTTTATCCCTTTCCGAAAAGGATCTCAAAGCGGGTGTGGCAACGCATTCCAGCGGTAATCATGCGCAAGCATTAGCGCGTGCGGCTTCTATTTTAAAAACCAAAGCCTATATCATCATGCCTCGCACAGCACCAAAGGTTAAAATTGATGCAGTGAAAGATTACGGTGGAATCATAACTTTCTGTGAACCAACACTTGAGGCTCGCGAAACAGCACTGCAAAAGGTAGTGGAGGATAACGGAGCTACTTTTATACATCCTTATAACGATTACCACATCATTGCAGGTCAGGCCAGTTGTGCGATGGAATTATTACATCAGGTCAATCATCTTGATTATATTTTTTGTCCGGTCGGTGGGGGAGGTTTGCTTAGTGGCACCGCATTATCAGCAAAATATTGGTCTCCACAAACAAAGGTCATTGGCTGTGAACCCAAAGGAGCTGATGATGCCTATAGGTCTTTTGTTACCAGAAAATTTGTTCCAAGCATCAAACCAAATTCCATTGCTGACGGTCTTTTAACCTCACTTGGAAGCCTTACTTTTCCTATCATTCTTGAGTATGTTAACGACATTTTAACCGTTAACGAGGATGAAATAATCAGTGCGATGCGCTTAGTTTGGGAACGCCTGAAAATTGTGATCGAACCCAGTGCTGCCGTACCATTGGCAGTTGTTTTATCAGGAAAGATCGACCTGAAAGGGAAACACCTTGGCATCATTTTTTCGGGAGGTAATGTCGATTTAAATGCTTTACCCTGGTTATGAAGAAAACCGGAACCCTGTTTTTAGTGCCAACCCCAATTGGCGATCTTGCTGTGGAGCAGACAATACCTTTGCAAACCCTTGAAATTGTTAGAAAGTTGGATTATTTTATTGTTGAAAATGTCCGTACTGCAAGGCGTTTTATCAGCAAAGTTGGTGCTTCAAAAGCGATAGATGAGCTGGAATTTTTGGTTCATGACAAACATTTTGATCCACATGATATTGGCGTGATGCTGAAACCTTTAATTGATGGGAGGGATGGAGGACTCCTGTCCGAAGCAGGAACACCTTGCATAGCTGATCCCGGCGGAGTGGTAGTTGCACAAGCTCACGAATGGGGAATTAAGGTTGTACCATTGGGCGGCCCCAACGCAATTATTTTAGCTTTGATGGCTTCGGGCTTCAACGGGCAGGCATTTCGGTTTCATGGTTATTTGCCAATTCAGGAAAATGAGTGTGTGCAAAGTATAAAATCCTTGGAGAAGCAAACAATTGAAACCAGCGAAACACAGATTTTTATTGAAACACCTTTTAGGAATAATGCCATGATTGAAAGAATCATCAAGCATGGTCATCCGGATACTTTTTTATGTGTGGCAGCTGGTATCAGCACACCGGACGAAAAAATAATTTCGTTGTCGATAGGTCAATGGCGCACAATGGCATTCAATTTTCACAAAATGCCAGCGGTAATGCTGATCTGGAGCGCAAATAAAAACGTGTTTCAGAATAAGCGAAAAAAATATAAGCGCTAATTCTAAAACACGTCAATAAATAAACACTAAGGCGTTAAAAATCAATTCCTAATGATGGTGTTCATTATGCGGGCCATGAGCATGACCATGATTTTGCTCTTCTTTGGTAGCTTCACGAACTTCGAGAATATCACCTGAAAAATGAAGATCCATTCCGGCAAGCGGATGGTTAAAATCCATTTTTACAGCATCATCAGTAATTTCCATAACAATACCATCGAGTGGATTGCCATTCTGATCCTGCATTGTAATCTGATTACCAATTTTTAATAAATCTTCGTCAATTTTACCATCAATTTCAAAGATTTTTTTGTCAAGATCGATAATTGCTTCTTCACTGGGTTGTCCATAACCTTCCTCAGCCGAAAGGCTAAAACTGAATTTGTCGCCAACAGCAAGTCCGCTGAGGCTTTCTTCGAATTTAGGCAGCAAGCCACCTACCCCAAAAAGGTATACAAAAGGTCTGTCTTTTTCTACTTTTTGAATGATTTCTCCTGCTGCATCATTTTGACGCAGTTCGTAGGTGAGCGAAACAACTTTTTGATTTCCTACTTTCATTAAACGCGTATTTGTATAGTTTTTAAATAGATTTTCAGTCGGAAATAATTTAATCCACTTGAAAATCAATAATTTTTCGAGGCAAAGGTAAGGTAATTATTTAAACCGGGTTTTCGGTTTTAAGGCAACCAAGTAGATGTTTCAGCAGCTGCTTGACCGGGGGGATATTGTATTCGGGCAATTTTATTTTGGGAAAGTGTAATATTTATAAGCTACATTCGTCTTAAGTTATTGCACAATAGAAAAACAAATGTATGACGATTGAAACCGTATTGGGCATTCATGGTCTGGTAAAACAATTTGGCAGGGTCAAAGCTGTTGATGCATTGCAGCTTGAGATAAAATCCGGTCAGATTTTTGGGATTTTAGGGCCTAATGGATCAGGAAAAACCACAACTCTGGGAATGGTTTTGGGATTAATACGTCCTAATCAGGGCTCGTTTGAATGGTTTGGCGAGTCCTTGTCGCCTGATGTGTTAAAACGTATAGGCTCGATTCTTGAAACGCCGCTTTTTTATCCTTATCTTGATGCAATAGATAACCTGAAAATTATTGCGGATATTAAGCAATCCAAATATAATGAGGTGCCGGAATTATTGAAAATGGTAGGGCTTTTTGAAAGGAGAAAGGATGCTTTTAAAACCTATTCGCTCGGTATGAAACAGCGTTTGGCCATTGCGGCAGCTATGCTAGGAGATCCGGAAGTGTTAATTTTGGATGAGCCAACTAATGGCCTTGATCCACAGGGAATTGCCGAAATACGTGAGTTGATAATTGAAATTGGCAGACAAGGCAAAACAATCATCATGGCGAGTCATTTGTTGGACGAGGTGCAGAAAATTTGCACAGATGTCGCAGTGCTTCAAAAGGGCGTATGCCTTTATTCAGGCAGTGTTAGTGCCATTTTGAGTGAAGGAGTTTCATTGGAAATTTCAGCTGATGACATGGATCAACTGAATGCAGTGATAATGACTTGCGAATGGACAACATTATTAGCTCAGAAAGACCAAATGATAAAGGTTAGGCTCAACAAACAGTATGCATCAGCCGATTTAAATGTTTATCTCGTTCAGCATGGAGTCCGCGTTAATCATTTGAGTGCCGTTAAGAAATCACTTGAAACTCATTTTCTTGAAATTCTAAAACAACAGGCATGAAAAGCTTAGCATTAATCGCATTCAGAAAGCTATATAAAAGTCGTGTATTTTGGATCATGCTGTTTTTGTATGCCTTAAGCATGAGCGGTATGTTGTTTGGCGTAGAGGCTTTCATCAATAAAATAGCAAGCAATGCCAGTAAAAATTCACCGATTCCAATACCCGACTTCTCGCTTTATGAGTTTCCTTACATCTGGCATAACCTAAGTTATTTGGCTGGCTTTTTGAAATTATTTCCAGCATTGATATTGATGGTTTTTGTAGCTGCTGATTATTCATATCGCACCAACAGGTTACAGATGATGATGGGTCTGAGCCGTGAAGCATATTTTCTTACTCAGGTGTTTATGGTGTTGGCACTTGCATTGTTTTCCGCTGTTTTGCTCATAATTTGGGCTATTGTGCAAGGTTTTGTGCATTCGACCGATTTAAGCTTAAGCAGTATTTTTGGTAAAAGTTATTTTGTGGCAGCCTATTTTTTAGAAGTTCTGGCTTTTTTAAGTTTTGCCTTACTTATCGTTACTTTACTTCGCAAAAGCGGTTTGAGTATTATTGCTTTTTCAATTTCCTATCTTGCTATTGAGCCAATTATTCGGTTTTATGTGCCGGAAGTTGTTGCTCAAAACCTGCCTTTTAAAAGCATCGGAAGTTTAATTGACGTGCCTAATACAAGTCTGATGCAGCTTTTTGGGTTTAATTTCAGGACTTATATTGACCTATGGGATTTAGTTATAACCCTGATTTACACAGTTTTATTTTTGATTTTTACCTTCTGGATCATTAAGCGTCGCGACCTTTAGATTGAAAATAGTAGTGTAGCAACAATGATGTCTTTTACATACTTTCACAGGTTGTAAGAAATTCATTTATATTTGCCTTCAATTCAACCATTTTTATGCTGGCTTTGAATTCAACTGTTTGAATCTGTCAGGTATAAGTGAGAACCTAATGAGTAAAATTATATTTCCCGAGAGGGAATCATTTAAGCAGTATCGAATAGGTTTCGGAAAGAGGCTGTTTGATATTATATTTTCCTCGGTTGCGCTTTTAATTGCATCGCCCTTTATCATTTTGATAGCGATACTTATTAAATTGGAATCGAGAGGCCCTGTTCTTTATGTTTCGGAAAGGGTAGGCACTGGGTATGATATTTTCAAGTTTTATAAGTTCCGTTCGATGCGTATGAATGCAGAGGAAGAACGAACGCAACTGTCTGATCTTAACCTTTATTTGATTAACAAAAAGAACCAACAGGGTGGTGATGAAGAAACTTGCCCCGAATGTGAAAGGCTTGGGAAGTGTTGTTCTCCATTGCTGTATATTGATGGAACCGAGATTTGCGAAAATTGGTACCTGGAGCTCAAAAGACGCAAAAATAGAAATACTGCATTTTTTAAAGTGAAAGATGATCCGCGCGTTACAATAGTTGGAAGAATTATCCGCCGGTTTAATCTGGATGAACTTCCACAGTTTATCAACGTGATAAAAGGAGATATGTCTATTGTTGGGAATCGCCCGCTTCCACTGTATGAGGCCGAAAAATTAACTACAGATCAGTGGTCTTATCGTTTTTTAGCACCCGCAGGAATCACCGGAATGTGGCAAATTGATCCAGACCGTTTCAGATCGGAGGAAAATAGAATTAACCTTGACAATCAGTATGCCATGATTGCTTCACCGATCAAAGATCTCGAAATAATTGTGAAATCGCTCCCGACTTTCTTTAGAAAAAACAATTATTAATCCTGTTTATTTCATTGTGTCAGGTTGTAAATACGACTTTTTAAATCAGGATGCCGATAATAGAATTGAACGTAAAGGGGATGAGGACTTAAATTTACGGCCTCCTCTGCAGCTAATTTTTGCAGGGCTTTTGCCAGCGATAATCCCAGTCTGGCTTTTTTTACTTCTTCATCTGCCTGATATTCAAAATTCCTGTTTAGCCTATTGATGAAAAAATTAATGATAAGTGAGGTTGGCGAAAAAAGCAAGACAAACACAAGAAGCCCCATATAAACACTGGGATATGTGGCACCCAGGGCTTGCTGAAAATAGGGTGTGCTAAGTGAAATGCCCAGTAGGAACAACAATAAACCAATTTGCAAAAGTGTCGTAAGCAGCAGATTAAGAATGTGGTAACGTTTGTAGTGAGCGGCTTCGTGCACAATTACAGCTTTAATTTCCTCTTCAGTAAGTAGCGAAAGTACGTATTCATTTAGCACAATTTTCCCCTTCCTTCCCCACAAAGCCAGCGAAGCCGGACTGTCGTTTTTTTCAGGGGTATGCTTTCTGATAATGACATCTTTTACAGATAATCTGAAATCTTTGAGCAAATGACGAAGTTGCTTTTTGAGTGAATCAGAAACGGATACATGTCGTTTTGATGAGAATATATAGGTAATGTGTTGATTAACAATAGTATAGGTCAGAAAAAGCAGGGCAAATAAAATCCACGACATATACCAGAAGCTTTCGTTAAGCCAGGCATAGCTGATTAATAAAAGTCCGTATGCAGCGCTACCTGCAAACAGCGTTATAATCCCTTTCAAAACCAGTTCAAGCACGTAAATTTTAACACTTTTGTAGCTGCCAAAGCGCTTTTCGAGGCTAAAAATTCTGATGACTTCTGAGGGGAGTTTTAAGATTTGAAGTAAAAGCCCAAACACTGCAAAAAAAGCTATTCCACGCGGAAATGAACTTATCGGGATATCTCTTAGTTTATGATCGAGCCAGCCAGGGAAACCAATGCTGATAAGACAAACAGAGACGATATATACAATCAGCTGTGTACTCCATTCAACATCAAGATTAGCGCGATGAAAGAGTTGTTGTCGGCGGTAGTCACTAAAAAGATAAATGTTTTTGACCTTTTCGGGTAAGGGATCAAAAAGATGAGACCGATTAAGCAAATAGATCAGGCTTCTCACGAAAAAATCAATAGAAAGGATGCTGATGAGCAATTGAGCTGGATACATGAGGCTGAGCACATTAGTACGCTTAGTAAGCACCGAAATATTTCCGCAAAAACCATTCTGCCGCGAGCAGAAGCACTAAAGCAATGAACAATAACTCCAATTCAATCAGGGCATCAATTATGCTTTCGAAGCGTGAAACACTAACCATTGTGCTATCTTCCGATAAATCTGTCGTAAGATTAGTCATGTTCGTAGTGGTATAAAAGTTTCCGCCTGTTTGCAAAGCCAGCTGCTGCATCAGTTTCCAATCAGCAACAAGTGAGCTGCTTTCGATGCTTGTACCTTCAACAATAAATCGTCCGTTGGCTTCGATTTTTTCCTGTCCCAGTTGTCCGGAAATCTTGTATGAATAAACTCCTTCGCTCAAATGACCTGCATTTAAAGTATAAAAGGGTGGGTTTTGAACCAAATCAAACTGGTACGAACGCTCTTCTTGTCCATGATAAAGCTCAGCTTTGAGAGGAACGTCCGCAACAAGCTCGCCACTTTTGTTGCGCAGCTCTGCCTTTATAACAACAGGGCTTCCGCTACTATATTCATTTTCAGCAAAAACTTTTAACAAACTATTGTCATTCTGAAGGCTAACATATCGTATTATCTGCTGGAAAAGCGCATCAAAATTTTGGTGTGAGCCATTGTTTTTGAAATCATGCAAGCGCCAGCTCCATATTCCTGTTCCTAAAATAAGTCCTGTTTTACGATCCTGATCTCTTGCAAATAAGACGAGCGGGCGCTCTGTTTCTATGCCTCTTATTTTCTGGAAGAAAAGTGTTTCTAGGCGCGAAGCTAATGCTATATCAGCAAAAGGAAGGTTGAGCGGAGGCCACTGGCTAAGCTGTGCTACTGCCTGTGGGTCAGTGTTGAAGGCCGAAAAATTAGGATTGAACCAGGCATTAGCCTGAATCATTTCGCCGGAGGTGGTATAAATATCACTGAAGTGCTGTAATTCGTTGTAAAAACTCAAGCTGGTTTGTTCACCAATAATCCAAAGCACGGGCAACTGAGGCTTGTTTACCAGAAAATTTTGCAGCGAACGGAAATTTACTCCTCCATCAGGCATTTGATGAAGGATAAGCAGGTCGTAGTTGAGTGAATCATTTACCAGTTCAGATGTATTATATTTAAAATCAATTTGATACTGATCTCCTAATACAGCCTGAATGGCACCTAAATCGGGATGCGGTGCCTTTGCGATAGCAAGAATGCGTTGCTTTTGCTCGATCACCTCTACAAAAAACTGTTTTTGATTGTTTGTTATATAGGTTTCTCCTTGGAGCGGGGCAATGCGGACTTCCATATTTTTAAATCCTGGTTCACCTGCTTCAGCCTGAAAACTTACAGTACTCGAAAAACGATTAGATCCTGATTTTAAGGATTGCTGTCCGATTTTTTTCTCGTCCATCCAAAGCGAAATGACTATATCCTGCCGCATAGCGTTTTGTGCCCTGATACTTACTTCAATCGGAAACAGGGCGTTTTTTAGTACTTTCCTATTGAAACGCAAATCATAAACTGCCAGATCGGGATGTATTAGCGTATCACCCAATCCTACTGTATGCGTTTTGAACGGAAAATTTGATGCAGCCAGTTCGGGCTGAAAACCAGCATTGTAAATGCCATCCGAAAAAAGTACTAAAGCGCCCAGGTTTCGCCTGAAGTAACGCTTTTTCAAGTGATTAAAAACTGATGCAAGATCAGTTTGATTTTCTGTGAAGTCTGGTGATGAACCAAAAATGATTTCCTTACCGAACAATAGCGTATCAATTTCAAAATCAACACTTATTTGCTTATAGAGTGCTTCAAGTGTTTGGCGATATTCTCCCAGATAATAAGCAGAGTCGTTTGTAGATTTTATGGAAACAGAGTTGTCATGAGCAAACACAATCACAGGAGGTTCAATTTGTTTGATGCGTTGCAGCAAATATGGCTTCAACAAAAGCAAGCCCAGCATCAAAACCACGACAAAGCGTAAGGTGAAAAGCAAGCGTTTCACCCAAACGGGATAGGGTAGGGCTTTATTTTTCCAATAAAGCAGGGCACCTATTCCGGCTGCTGTAATTATAATGGGAATAATCAGCCAGCCGGGGTATTCCAAAAAGATAGGGAAATTCATATGCTCCGGCTAATTTTTAATTGTTAACTGACTAGTGCTGGCATCGGCAAATAACAATGATTACATACTCATTCCGCCGCAAACACTTATCACCTGGCCAGTGACATAGGCTGACAGATCTGAAGCTAAAAATACAGCCACATCAGCCACATCTTCTGGTTTTCCACTACGACGCAACGGAATTGTTGAAATCCATTGTGTCCTAACCTCATCCGGAAGTTTATGTGTCATTTCTGTTTCAATAAAGCCTGGCGCTATGGCGTTGCAGCGAACGTTGCGGCTTCCCAACTCGGCTGCAATTGATTTTGTAAAACCTATCATTCCCGCTTTGGAAGCTGAATAATTCGACTGGCCTGCATTCCCATTTACACCGACTACGGAACTCATATTGATAATAGATCCGCTTCGCTGTTTGAGCATGGTACGCTGAACTGCCTTTGTGAGGTTAAAAACTGATTTTAGGTTTACAGTCAAAACGATATCCCAGTCTTGTTCTGTCATGCGCAGCAGCAAATTGTCTCTGGTAATTCCGGCATTGTTTATCAAAATATCTATCCTGCCAAAATCTGCTACTACTGCTTCAGCAAGTTTTTCACTGTCTTCAAAAGAAGCAGCATTTGAGCCGTAGCCTTTTGCCTTAATTCCGAGCTTGAGCAGTTCTTTTTCGGTTTGCTCCATCAGCTCATCTCTTTTAAGATCAGAAAATGCAACAGCAGCACCTTCGGCTGCAAACCTCATGGCCAGGGCTTTTCCTATGCCGCGAGAACCCCCTGTTATCAGGGCTACCTTACCTTCAAGTAACTTCATATAATTTTGTTTTTGTGCTGGCGAAGATACAAAAGAAACTTTAAGTGATTCACGTTTTATGTAGCTTGCAATGGCTTTCGGATGCGCTTAATGCTTAAAATGAAGTTGAACACAAGCACCTCCTGCATCCCTGTTATTTATGGTAACATTGCCGTTATGAGCTTTTAGGATTAGCTTTACTGCCGCAAGTGAGAGCCCAAATCCTTGCTCAATAATAAGCTGATCTTGCGACATAAAATCTTGGATGCTGCTGAGGGCATTTTCCGAGAACCCAGGTCCGTTGTCCTGAACTTCAAGGCATATGCCTTGAGGAATTTTTTTGCTACCTAAAGAGATTGTGCCATGCGATGGCAGGTGAGATATTGCATTTTCCATAAGAATGCTGACACTTTTCCTAATCAGGTCAGCATCTGCGCTTACGAGTTTAGCCTCAGCATGTATGTTTATTATTACCTTAATATTTTTTTCGTCAAGGGCTGTTTGCAGTTCATCAACTACCATTTCAAAAAGGCTTTCGAGGGCAATATCAAAAAGCTCAATTTTATGATTATCAGATTGGAGTGAGGTAATAAGTAAAGCTGTCTCTGAAAACCTTACCAAGCGTTCGGATGAACTTTTTAAGTAGTCGAGGTATTCTTTTTGTTCTAAATCCTCAATTGTTTGTTTTAGAATCGAGGTAATGCCAATGATACCATTGAGTGGCGTGCGCAGCTCGTGGCTTATGATATTCAGAAAATCACTTTTGGCTTTTTCGAGACGCGAAAGCTGCAGATTTGCTTTTTGTAATTCTTGGGTGCGTATTGCCACCTTTTCTTCCAGGCTTTGATTTAAAAGATGAAGTTGCTTCTTATTTTTGATCAGATCAAGCTGTGTTTTTATGCGCGCCTGAAGTTCAGCAGCATTAAATGGTTTGGTGATATAGTCGTTTGCACCACATTCAAAACCCTTAACTATTTCGTCTGGCTCTGTTTTTGCAGTAAGGAAAATGATTGGAATAGCAGCAGTTCGTTTTTCTTTTTTTAGTTTTACACAAACTTCAAATCCATCCATTTCGGGCATCATAATATCGAGCAGGATAAGGTCGAAATCCATTTCGGCAGTGAGCCTCAATGCTTCATCGCCCGAAAGGGCATAGGCAATCTCCCTGCTTGGGCTCGAAATTAATTTACCAAGAATCTGGATGTTTTTTGGCAGATCATCAACAATAAGTATCCTTTCGGTATTTTGATTTCGTTGCATATCACATATTTTTTTAAGGATCAGGCCTTATTTTTTTGCTGCTTGAGGTAAGCCTCAACGACTTTTATATTTTGAAACTGCTTTAGTAAAAGACCAATTTGTTCCACATCAAAATTATCTACAGCTTCCTTAAGGCTGTTGCTGTAATGAAATAACTCCTTTAGTTGATTCGTATTTGCAAGTTGATGACATGCCAGAGCGAACTGAAATGTATCGCTAACAATATTACTGCTAATGGCCTTGAGCCAGAGGTTATGAACTGTTTCAAAAGCTGGATTTGCTTCCTTTTCATCGCCAAAAATCAATTGTCCATTCAAAATGTTTTGCTGTGAATAATCATTCAGAAGTTTGTTAAGGTAATGTTTGAGTAAATCTTGTTTATCAGGCAGGTCAAAGATAACTCCATCTGGCAGGTTTTGCTGTTGTTTTGGTGATAGTTTGGCAATATAAATCAAAAGCAGCCTGCTTTCGCGGGCGAGCACAAAAAGCTCTTTTCTTAGTGATTCTGTAATTTCAAGAGGGTCAATAATCAAACTGCTCGGGTGATGATTAAAGATTTTTGTACGGAGGTCTGCAATATTTCTTGCTAATATCACATCAAAATTGGCTTGATTGGCAATTTCGTTTAGCAGGTGATGATACACAGGATTTTTAGTCAATAGCAAATGAGTGCGGGTTTTTTCCGGACTTAGGTATTCGTTTGGATTTATGGAAGAAGGATCTTTGAGTAGTGACCCGCGTTTTTGATGGTTCGGCTCCACAGCGGTGAAATGAATAGCAAATACAGTTCCTTTTCCGGGTTCGCTTTCCAAATTTATTGTGCCATTCATGGCTTCTACCAGCCGTTGCGTAATAGCAAGTCCAAGTCCTGTTCCTTTTAGGTTGCTGGCTTGTGTGTGATGTTGATAAAAAGCTTCGAATATTTTTAGCTGGCCTTCCTTATCAATGCCTATTCCAGTGTCTTTTACCTGAATATGCAAGTCGATTAATGTCTTGTCATTTTGATTTTCACTTGTAAAAATACTCAAATCAATGTGGCCTTCGGAAGTGAATTTTACCGCATTACCAATAAGGTTAAAAAGAATTTGACGCATACGCACTTCGCTCAGGAAAACCTCTTCGGGAAGTGCATCATCAATATGAAGCTGCAAATTAAGGTTTTTTTCTCTCAATTGGATCGAGAAGAGCTGTTTTATTTCGTTAGCCAGGGCACGCAAATCGAGCGGTCCGTTGTCGATGATCAGCCTGTCTGCTTCAATTTTTGAAAGGTCGAGAATGTCATTGATTAACATAAGCAGACTTTGTCCAGATTTTCGAATGGCATCCAAAAAAGTGCGGTGCTGATTGTTTTCTACCAGTTTATCCAAAATATCAGCAAAACCGATTATAGAATTCATCGGCGTCCGGATTTCGTGGCTCATATTTGCCAAAAACTGGCTTTTTAATTTGCTGTGATGTTCAGCTTCTTCTTTTGCCTGAAATAGTTTTTCGGCATAATCTTTTAGTTCGGCCTGTGCTTTTTCTATTTCACTTTTTTGTTTTAACAACAGTTTATTTGACTGGTTTTTCATGTGAACCACATAAATACCTGCAATAAGGGCAATTAAAAGCAGGACAAGCCCCCAAATACCAATCAGATTAATAAGTCGCTGATCTTTCATACGGAGTTCGGCAAGCTCTTTTTGGTGTTGCAACAGCGCAATCTGGCTTTCGCTCCTTTCGCGATCAAAAAGTGTTTGCATTTGAATCACCGTCCGACGCAGGTTGTTGCTCAAAATGCTGTCGTTTATTCTGTCGGACTCCTCCATAAAAGCAATTGCCTTTTCGTAGTTGCCTTTGTATTTGTGGTACTTATACATTAAATCAATTGCCCTTTTGCAAGTAGCTAAAGCATTTGATTTTCGGGCCATTTGCAGTCCCTGATTTATGTAAGGTAATGCTTTTTCATACTTTTCCATTTCAATATAAAGTGCTCCAACACTAACATTGCTTTGAGCCAGGTAGTGCAAGTCGCCTAATGATTCGTAAATTTCGAGGCCGAGCAGGTAATAATTCATTGCCTTATCGAATTGTTTTCGTTCGCGATAAACACTGCCCATGTCATTGTAACAAATTGCCACTCCCTTTTTGGAGCCAGCTTCTCTGTTAACTTCAAGCGATAGCATATAATATTCGAGCGCTTTGTCGTACTCAAATTGTTTAAAAAACACATTGCCAATGTTATTAAGGTTGATGGCAACTCCAATCATATCATTACGTTTTTGCTCCATTGCGAGGCACTCTCTGAATCTTCTTAGGGCGTCCTGATAATTGCCAAGCATGTATTGAATATTACCTAAGCCATTGGCAGCGATCAGGTAGTTTTTTTCATCATTCAATTTTTCGGCGAGGGTCATAGCCTTTTGGTGGTAATCGCTGGCAAGTCTGTAATCGTCCATCCACCTGTGGGCAATTCCAAGGTTGTTGAGAGAAACGATGCGCGCTTGGTCAAGTTGCAGCGAATCAGCTAATTCCAGTTCCTGCCGATGCCAGAATAATGCTTCATGATACATAGCCTGATCACGAACATAAGTACCAATCTCACTCATCTTCCGTAAAAAAAGATGAGCATAATCTTTTTGAATTGCGAGTTGCTTTGCTGCATGGATCAACGAATCCGCTTTTTTTGTTGCATGAGATTCTTGTGGATGTGTGCGAAAAAAAAGGGCGGCTTCCAGAAGCAGGTTGATTTTGGCGCCATCTGTTGTATTTGGGTTTTGAGTGGGTATTAGTAAACTATCGATCTGTGAAATTGAATTTTGTGCAATCGATTTCGCTAGAGGTAAAAAAGAAATCCAGATTGTAAAAAAGCCGGCAAAGCAGAAAAACTTAATGCCCCTAAAACGCGTGCTGAAAGAAGTGGATGGATTGCTTGTCATGTAATGGCTTGTGTCAGCTATGTTTTACAAAAATAACTGATTTTTATGATTTTCGTAATAAAACAAATTAAAGAAGGCGTTATAGTCCAGAGCTTATTGCTATTCCGATTGGTGTTTCAGGCTGGATGGGCAGCTTTTTTATATTCAGCATTATTGCAGCGGTTCGTGAAAGTAGCTACTTTTGTGAGCTAAACAAAATGCATGATCAAGCGCGCACTTATCATACAGACAGCTTCTCTGGGTGATGTGATTCTGGCAACTTCATTGCTCGAAAAACTTCATGAGAATTACCCAAAAGCCCGACTGGAGTTTCTAATCAAACAGGGTTATGAAGGGCTGTTCAAGGATCATCCTTATCTTACACGACTCTGGGTGTGGGATAAGTCGGAGCGTAAATACGACAACCTTCGCGCCATCATTCGGGAGGTGCGAGCGAGAAAATTTGATGTGGTGATTAACCTGCAACGTTATGCTGCGACAGGATTAATCACTGCGATGAGTAAAGCGCCTGTGCGTATAGGTTTTAGTAAAAATCCGTTAAGTATTTTTTTTACTCATAGGATCAAGCATTTGATTGGTAATGCTGAGCAGATGATTCACGAAACAGATCGCAATCAAAAACTTATTGCGCATCTTACAGATCAGATTCCTTCGCGTCCGGCGCTTTATCCCAGAAAAACAGATTTTGCAAAAGTATCCGGATTCAAAACAAAAGCCTTTATCTGTATTGCGCCTGCCTCACTGTGGTTTACGAAGCAATTTCCGAAAGAAAAATGGGTGAGTTTTTTGCAGCAGCTTGATGAGCATTTACACGTTTACTTGTTGGGCGGGAGTGCAGATAAGGAGTTGTGCGATAGCATAATACAAGCTTCTGCACATAGTAATAGCATCAATCTGGCCGGAAAACTTAGTCTGCTAGAGTCTGCTGCTTTGATGCGCGATGCTAAAATGAATTTTGTAAACGACTCAGCCCCCATGCATTTATGCAGTGCTGTTGATGCTCCCGTAACAGCCATTTATTGTTCCACTGTTCCAGCTTTTGGTTTTGGCCCGCTTTCGTCGGATTCGGAAATCGTGCAAACTTCTGAGCAACTTGATTGTCGTCCTTGCGGACTTCATGGCTGGCAATCGTGTCCTAAAAAACATTTTCGCTGTGCAAAAACCATTTCAGTTAATCAATTGTTATTAAGGATAAGATGACCTACGAACAAGAAATAGAAGCAGCTGTTCAAGTTCTGAAAGCCGGAAAAGTAATGCTTTATCCTACCGATACGATTTGGGGTTTAGGTTGCGATGCTACGAATCAAAAAGCAGTTGAAAGGCTGTTCAAAATAAAACAACGAACCGAGAAGAAGAGTCTTATTGCATTGATTGATAGCGAAGAACGTATGAAGCAATATGTAAAAAGCGTTCCTGAAATTGCCTATGACCTGATTCGTAATGCTGCCAATCCTATCAGTATTGTTTATCCGGGGGCAAAAAACCTGGCGAAAAATGTAGTCGGAGCCGATAAAACGGTGTGTATTCGCATCACTTCCAATGAGTTTTGCATTGAAGTGGTTAAACGTTTTGGAAAGGCAATTGCTTCCACTTCAGCCAACATTTCGGGTCAGCCTACGCCTTTATTTTTTGGACAAATCACTGATGAGGTAAAGTTGGCGGTGGATCATATTGTTGGGTTGTATCAGGATGAAGTGAAGCTTCCCAAAGCATCCACCATTATCAAATTAGAGAAGGATGGCACTTTTGAGATCTTGAGGCCATAGCCTGTATTGCAAAAAAAAAATTCTGAATGCGTATAAGCTAACGCAGGCTAACCCTTGTGATTCCATTGCCTCCTGATTCAGGTGGCGCATCACCAAAGCTTGCCACTTCTTTTTGCTTGCTCAATAATTCCCGGATTAATTTGCGCAGTATTCCATTGCCTTTGCCATGAAGAATATTTACTTCCTTTACGCTTAATAAGATTGCTTCGTCAATGTATTTGGCTGTTTGCTCCAGCGCTTCTTCGGCGCGTTTGCCGCGTAAGTCGATGGTAAGTTTGAAGTTGCTAACTTTTTCGTTCAGGTCGGAAGTCACACTTCGCGATGTTCCTGATTTGCGGTGCTGATGGGTTTGCTTTCTGCTTTCGCGCCGGCTAAGCTTGCTCAATTTTTCGGGTGAGGTACGCAGCATCACGCTGTTGAAACTAACAACGGCTTCATGTTCGCTGATCGAAATGAGTTCGCCAACAATATCCATTTCTTCAATACTCACCAAATCACCTGCTTTGAGCTCGCTGGCCTGCCACGCTGCTTCTTCTTTTTCTTCTGTTTCTGCCAGCTTTTTGGCTATTTCTTCTGCTTCCGAACCAATTAAATCGCGCGAAGACTTGAGTTCCTGTCGCAGCGCTTTGGTTTTTTCCTTTTCGGCTTGTGCTTCTTTGATCTCTTTGATAGTCAGCTCTATTTGTCGGTTTGCTTTGTCGATCAGGGCTTTGGCTTCTCTTCCGGCATCTGCCAGCATGACTTTTCTGCGGTCTTCGAGTTGTTTGAGTAGTCGTTTGTATTTTTCGATCACTTCATTTAAAAGTTGATCAGCCAGTCGCAGTTCGGTTTGCTTTTTTGTGAGTGCTTTCTTCTCCACCTCAAGTTGTTGCAGTTGTTGATCAAAATCGAGGTGCGACTGTCCGCTGATTGTTGCCGCCGAATCGAGCAAGCTTTCGGGGAAGCCTATTTTGCGCGCAATTTCAAAAGCAAAAGAGCTGCCTGGTTTGCCAGTTTGCAGCATATACAAGGGTTCTAGCCTTTTGGTGTCGAACAACATGGCGCCGTTGAAAACACCATTGTGTTCATTAGCAAACAGTTTAAGGTTGGCATAGTGCGTCGTAATTAATCCAAAAGCATGAAGTTGGTTTAACTTTTTCAGCACAGCTTCTGCAATAGCGCCGCCAAGTTGGGGCTCGGTTCCGGAACCAAATTCATCGATCAAAAAAAGTGTTTTACTATCTGCATGGGCCAGATAATGCTTCATATTTAGCAGATGCGAGCTGTAGGTGCTGAGATCATTTTCGAGGGATTGCTCATCTCCGATGTCGATAAATATTTTATCAAAGATACCGCATTTTGAATCTTTTTCCATGGGAACGGCAAGACCGCACTGAAGCATATATTGGATGAGTCCGGTAGTTTTCAGGCATACCGATTTACCTCCTGCATTGGGACCTGAAATCACAAGAATACGTTTATCTCGATTGAGTTCCAGTTCGAGAGGCACGATGGATTTCTTTTCCTTTCGCAATTTGCGTTCCAGCAGGGGATGCCGGCTTTTATTCCAATGGATAAAGGCCTGATCGGTAAGCTCTGGAATAATGGCGGTCATTTCGGCAGCCATCACTGTTTTAGCCCTGATCAGGTCGATGCTTCCCAACAATTCCCAACCAGCCAGTAAATCGTTGATAAAAGGTCTGATAAGCCTTGAGAAAGCGGCCAGTATGCGATTGATTTCGCGTTTTTCGGCATATTCCAGTTCGCGCACTTCATTATTGGTTTCGAGCACAGCTGCCGGCTCAATGTAAACAGTTTGGCCTGTAGCTGATTCGTCGTGGATAAAACCTTTGAGTTTGCGTTTGTCGGCTGCCCTTACCGGAATTACCATGCGGCCATTGCGAATAGTGGCTTCCACTCCTGAGTCGGCCCATCCTGCCTTTTTTGCTTCCTGTAGCATGCTGTTCACCTGCCGGTCGATATGGCTGAGCTTTTGTCGGATTTGTTTGCGAATAGCTGCCAGTTCGGGTGAGGCAGCGTCAGGTATTTCGCCTTTATCGTCAGTAAGTCGATTACATTCGGTCCAAACGGTTTTATCAACACTTATACCGGCACAAAGCCTTTGAAAGGCCGGATAAATTGAAGCTTGTTCCGAGCCAGCAAAACGCAATATGGTTGTAAGGGCATTGAGCCCCGGTTTGAGTTCGAAGAGTGCTTCCTGGCTGATCACTGTTCCTTCAATACGCAGTTGATGCAAATCAGCACGCAGATCGCTCGTTTCGCTAACAGGAAAAGGAAGTCCGTTGTCCATCAAATGACGGAATTCTTTTACCAGTATAAGTTTTTCCTGAATTACAGGCAGGCTGGTTTCGAAACCAATTGCTTCAGCCTGTGCAACACCCATCGGATTGATGCAATGGGATGAAAGCCATTCGCGGATACGATCGAAACCTAGTTTTTCCTCAAAATTGGACGGATAAATCAAAACCTTAGTAATTTAGGTTTGCAAAAGTAGTAAGAAAAATAAGGCATGTCGGCCAATATCAGGAGATGGGTGTATTTCGGGCAGATTACAGGAATTGCAAAACATTTTTTACGGTTCGAAGGCGTCAATATTTTATGGTTTACACGAAATTCAGGCTTCTTTTTGCTTTCTGGGCGCTCTTCGTTTAGCAAAAATTGCCAATCCACCTTCAGCAGTTTCTTTGTAAAGACTGGGCAGGTCTTTACCAGTTACTTTCATGGTTCTGACCACTTTGTCAAAAGATACATAATGTTTGCCATCTGAAAGGAGTGCAAACATGTTTGAGTCCAAGGCACGGGCTGCAGCGTGGGCATTGCGCTCAATACAAGGCACTTGCACCAGACCGTTTATCGGATCGCAGGTAAGTCCCAAATGATGTTCGAGTCCCATTTCGGCTGCATATTCAATCTGTTGCGGACTTCCGCCAAAAAGCTGATTCACCGCTGCGGAGGCCATGGCACATGCTGTACCTATTTCGCCCTGACAACCTACAGCAGCACCCGAAATGGAAGCATTGGTTTTAACGATATTGCCTATCAATCCAGCAGTGGCAATGGCTTTAAGGATTTTTTCGTCCGAGAAGCCGTGTGCATTTTTGGCATGATAAAGCACAGCTGGCAACACACCGCTCGAGCCACATGTGGGTGCTGTAGAAACCATTCCGCCAGAGGCATTTTCTTCTGAAACAGCCAGTGCATAGGCAAATACCAGGCTTCTACTTTTGAGTGAATCCTTTAAACTCTGGGCTTTGATGTAGTAAGAAGAAGCTTTGCGAGCCAGTTTTAAACCTCCAGGAATCACGCCTTCATTCTCCAATCCGCGTTTCACGGCTTCCTGCATTACCCGCCACACTTCACGAAGGTGATCCAATGTTTCAGGCGGTTCATGCATCTGGACATATTCCCACAATGTTCTGCCTTCGCTGCTGCACCATTTTAAAACATCGGCCATGGTGCGGTGAGGATAAATCTTTTCCGTTTCTTCTGTTTCACCTTCCCAAATGATTGAGCCTCCTCCGATGCTATAGGCAGTTTGGCTGTTGATGATTTTTTCGTTTTCGTCAATGGCCTCAAAAGTGAGGGCATTGGGATGGCGTTCGAGAAAAGTCTTGGGTTGCCAGTCGAAGCTTACCTCAAAAGGTTGCAAAACTTGTAGGATTGCCTGATCGGTAAGGTGTCCTTTTCCGGTTGCTGCCAGGCTTCCGAAGAGTGTTACCTTAAAGGCTGTAGCTTGAGGATGGTCTTGTTTAAAAATATTGGCAGCTCGGCAGGGTCCCATCGTATGACTGCTTGAAGGGCCATAACCAATGCGAAAAAGATGACGGATGGATTCCATAGTGAGTTTTATTTTACAAACCGAACGCTATAATCCATGCCTATCAATATGTTGGCAGTTGGTTTTAGGGCTTGAACCTCCTGGTGTTCTTTTTCGAGTACCTGCATACGGTATTCATTTTGAGGTTCTTTGCCACGAACCACCTGAGCCTTCTTTGTTTCGTGATAAGTCAACTCAATAAATACCCGCACATCTGCATCTGCTGTTTTGATGGCATACAAACCATCGATAATAAGCATATCAATGCCGCTGTAATCGGTAGTGAGCTGATCGATTTGTTCGGTTACCAAATCAACACAGGGACCTGTGGAAGAAGTACCTGCTTTAAATTCCTTGATATTTTTATTAAGCGTTTCCCAGTCGTATTCGCCGGGACCCACCACATTTTGGATGCCATTTTGCTTGCGCCATTCGGTGCGTTCCAATGGATGAATACGATAATAATTATCGATATGCAAAAGTTTTGCCATGATGCCATGCTTACGCAGGCCTTTTGCCACAACGTGTGCCAACTCTGTTTTTCCAGAGCCTGACTCGCCCGAGATAGCGATCATCATCTTGGATTTTTGTTTCTTAAGGATGTGTTCGATGATGGCTTCTCCGGCCTTCTGATGTTTCTCGGTGATGAGTAGTACGTCTCCTAACATATTGTTTATGAATTAAATTGCTATTACAAATGATATTTATCAACAAGAGCATCAAAGTCGAAAAACAGGTCGCATCCATGCTTTAAACCCTGAACCATTTCGTGTTCCCTTTCGAGGATTTGTTTTCTGAAAGCTGTCATTTCTTCTTTGTCGCCAAAAATCTGTGCCTCTTTGGTCTCATCGTAAGTAAGTTCGATAAAGATTCGTAGGTCGGCCTGTTCTATTTTAGTGGCATATAATCCGTTAATGATTATGATGTCGATGTCATTGAAATTGGTCGTGATTTCATCCACATAATCTGTGATGAGGTCAACGCAAGGCATCAGACTTTTCTGGTTTTCGTAAAAGTCGTTGATCACGTGAATTATCTTTCCCCAATCGTATTCGGAAGGACCAACACTTTCGATGCCGTTGGCTCGTCTCCACTCTTTGCGCTGTAGTGGGGGGATTTTGTAAAAGTCGTCCAGGTCAACAATTTTGGAACGAACGCCTTGTTTTTTGAGTTTGTGCGCCAGCGCATAAGCCAGAGTCGATTTTCCGGAACCCACTTCGCCACCAATCGTGATTATAAATTTAGGTTTCATTTTGTCGGCCAAAAACTCGAGTACCACATCGGCTGCCTGTTCATGTTTGGGCGTTACAGTTATTCTGTCGTTCAACATATTTTGTTATTTTAGGGATTATTTTCCAGCAGTTTCCAATTACCAGCCGTAAGGCTTACTACCTTATTCAGAACGCTGATTGTTACATTTTTATTGGCCAGAATTTGGATCTGTTTGCGATTGATATTAAAACGGTATTGTACACCTTTAAAAAATAGCCCAAATTGTATTGATTTCCAGGCATTGGGCAACTCAGGATTTAGTCTTAATTGCTCATCGCGGTAATTCAAACCAGCGTAAGTATTTAAAGCTATTAAAACAGTGCCTGCCATCACACCGGCGTGGATGCCTTCGCCTGTTGTACCTCCCTGTATGTCATTATAATCGCTTGTAAGCGCATCCTGATAAAGTTTCCAACTCAATTCGTGATCGCCTGTCGTAGCTGCCAATCGTGCATGCACCACACGACTTAGAGTAGAACCGTGTGATGTACGCTGCAGGTAATATTTCAGGTTTTTGTGCAAATAATTCTCAGGGAGCTGATAACCCATCTGCTGTAGCAGTTGATCCACTTCGGTTTTGTTCAGGTTGTAAAAGGTCATCAGGGTATCAGCTTGCTTTGCAAGTTTGTATGCATCAGGAGATTTACCCTCCGCCTTTAGGATACGATCCATGCGATAGATATTGCCATATTTCTGGCGATACGATTCCCAGTCGAGTTCCTGCAAATTGAAATAACCATCAAATTGTGCAATGATACCTTCTTTGTTAATGACGAGATTAAGCTTTGATGCAATTTGTTGCCAATTACGCAATTCCTTTTCGTCAAAATCCGGCAGCAGCTCTTTTGGATTTTCAATCAGCGAATTTATTTCCTGAGCTTTTTCAAACAACCAGGCTATCATGATATTAGTGTAGGCGTTATCTGTAAGACCACCTTTTTCTGTTCCCGGCAGATGTTCATGAAATTCGTCAGGACCCATTACATTGCTAATGTGATAGCGTCTGCTTTGTTCATCGTATTTTGCTTTGCTGGCCCAGAAACGACAAATTTCGAAGATAATTCTGGCTCCGTATTTTTTTAGAAATGACAAGTCGTTCGTGATCCAGTAATAATCCCACACATTATAGGCAATAGCCAGTGAAACATGGCGTTGCAGCGACGAATGGTCATCACCCCATACTCCGGTGAGGGGATTAAGATGTACTACTTGTGTTTCTTCGCGGCCATCGCTTCCACTTTGCCAGGGAAACATAGCGCCTTGATAGCCATGTTGTAAGGCATATTTACGTGCTTCATCAAGCCTGCGATAGCGATACATAAGCATGGATTTGGCCACTGCGGGAAGGTGCATACCATATAGCGGAAGGATGAATAGCTCGTCCCAGAAAATATGGCCCCGGTAGGCTTCGCCATGCAAACCGCGCGCGGTGATGCTGGCATCAAGCTGTTGGCTGAAAGTTGATACGGAAATCAACAGATGAAAGAGATGCAAGCGCAAGAGCTTTTGCGACCATCGATCGCCTTCAATTTTTATGTCCATTTGCTCCCAAAGCTTTGCCCATGAGGAGGAATTGTCGGCCATTAGCTTTTCAAAATCCGGTGCTGATTTTATGGCCGAAAATGCTGAGGACAGCGCATCATCCACAAAATGTTCTTTGTCGCTGCATATGGCTACTGTTTTTTCGAGTCGGACTTTCTGTCCGGAATGAAGATCCAGGCTGTAGCTTGCAAAAGCTTTCGATTCATCAAGCTGGGTTTGAGCCTTGGTGTTGATTATTTTTTCATCTACAAAAATTTTATGGCGACCCACTTCAGCAATTTGATGATTGGATTGATTGGTTTTGACCAGCACAAAGAGTCTTTCATTCTCTACTCCTTGTTTAACCGCTTCAAGGTGTTTGGACGAAAGTGATTTATAGCGCTCAACTCCTGCATTGATGATGTTGCCGTCGATCCCCGAACGTAAGGTAATTTTAGCAGCATAATTAATCGGTTCGAGCTCATATTGTAAAGCTGCCAGCAGGTTATTTTCGATGCTTGCGATCCTTTTGCTGCGTATAGCAGTTTGGCGACCTTGCTCATCTTCAATAAGCATTTCACGGCTCAACACAGCATTTTTAAAATCAATTTTTCTGGTAATGTTGCGTATTGTCGCTTTATTTGGATCGAACCATGCTTCATCGTTTATTTTAAAACTTACCGGAAGCCAGTTGGGCAGATTCACAAAGTCTTCGTTTTCTATATCACGGCCGGCTACTTTGGTAATCAGTCTGTTGTACATTCCGGCCATATAGGTTCCGGGATAATTTATTTTGTTGGCACTTGTTTCTTCCATCGCACCTCTTACACCAAAATAACCATTTCCTACTGCAAGCAAGGCTTCACGCGAACGTTCCTTTTCCTGATTGTAACCATGATAAGTGATGGACCAGCTATCCGCTTCGGCAGTGTAGGCAAACCACTGATTCAACTCATCGATGCCAATGCCTTCGAGATCTTCGACCACCCAGTCGGCTCCATTATCATATAGTTCGGTTGTGTTTTCTTCGCGCGCAAGACCCAATACCAATCCAAAGCGTCCGTTTTTTCCTGCTGCTACTCCCGAAACGGCGTCTTCAACAACAATGCTGCGATCGTAACTGCACCCCAGTCTATCGGCTGCTGTAGTAAAAATATCTGCTTCTGGCTTGCCTTTTAAACCCAGTTCGGCCGATACAACGCCGTCGATGCGTGTTTCAACCAGATCAAACAATCCTGCAGCACGCAATACACCTTCACAGTTTTTGCTGGAAGAAGCGACTCCTACAAGAAAACCTGCTTTACGCAAGTTTTTCATCAAGGCAACCGTTGAGGGATAAACTTCCACGCCATCACGATCGAGTACTGCGTTAAAAGCCTGATTTTTACGATTGCCCAAACCACAAACTGTTTGCATTTCGGGCTTGTCGGCGGGATCGCCAAAAGGCAGCTTGATACCACGGGAAGTCAAAAAATCAGCAACGCCTTTATATCTTGGCTTCCCATCGACATGAGGCAAATAGTCTGTTTTATGTTCGAAAGGAATAAATTCAGTTCCGGTTTTTTCGGCATGCGCTTTCAGAAACTCATCAAACATCAGTTTCCAGGCAGCGCTGTGAACCAGGGCAGTTTTAGTAATTACACCATCCAGGTCGAAAATTACGCCGTCAAAATATTTTTGTGCAGTCATATGTCTTGTGTCGTTTCGGGGGTTAGTTAATTTTTATCCAATGATAAGCAAAAGGTTTCAAAACAAGCTCATTTAACTGAACTTTTTTGCCTTGCAGCAAATCGATACCTTCATTTGCAAATGAATCGAGCACAGCAAGTTGAGGCTTAGAAGAAAGGTTCTGCAACACGATAATCCTTTCATTGTCCAAAGTGCGTTCATAAGTCAGCAAGGCCGTATTGTCGCCAGATTCACCAGTGGGAACGGTAATAAATGTGATACTTCCACGGCCAAAAATGCCGCTTTGTTTGCGTACCTCCAGCATTTTTTGGATGCGATGAAACACACGGTATTGAAAGCTTGAAGGATCTTTGAGTTGTGCCTCGCGCAGTGGCCAATTGATTTTGCCGCGAACCAAAAACCGGGTATCATCTTTTCCGGTCAGCTTAATCATTTCTTCGTAGTAGCGTTGATCGTTTTCTTTTCCAAACTCATCACCATAATAAATTACCGGTGTTCCCTGCAGGGTGAGCATCATGGAGTAGGCCAGGCCTATTTTTCGCTCATCAAACTGAAAAAGGTTAGCCAGACGAGCCGAGATTCCTTCGCCCTGACGGAAATCCCATTCAGTTTGCAGACAGTAGTTGTCGTGAATGTATTTGCGATCCTCTTCCGAAACGTAAACAAGCTCGAGACTTAGCTCGTCGTGGCAACGCAGAAATGTGAACCATTGCGCATTTTCGGGAATTGGAGGAGTGATTTGTGTATCCAAAATTTGTGTTATGGGCTCGGCTTGCTGACTGGCAATGGCTTTGTAGAACATCGGCATCAACGGAAAGTGATAGGCGGCATGGCACTCATCGCCATCACCCATATACTCAACAACTTTGTTAGGTTTTTGACAGGCTTCGGCCAGCAACAAAGTGCCCGGACGAATGCTATCCAAAACAGCTCTGAAAAATTTTACGATCATATGGGTTTGTGGTAGATTTTCGCAATCTGTGCCGTCTTCTTTCCAGACATAGGGGATAGCATCAGCTCTAAAACCATCAACACCAAGCCTTTGCCAATAGATGAAGTGGCGCAACATATCAAGCAAAACCTTTGGGTTGCGGTAGTTCAGATCGGGCTGAAAATTGAAGAAACGATGGAAGAAGTACCAATTGCCGGCTTTTTGCCAATTGCTGGTTTCCATACCTTTAAAGATGATACGGGCGTCCTGATAAAGTGATGTGTCTTTTGTCCAGATGAAATAATCGCGGTAAGGATTATCCTCCGAACTGATTGCTTGCTGAAACCAGGGATGTGTTTCAGAAACATGATTCAATGCGATATCAAAAATGACCCGTAAACTACGAGCATGTGCTTCATTGAGGAATTTACCGAAAACATCTTCTTGTTCTTCTTTGGAATGATTTTCGGGCAGCCCAAGCAATTCAGGCCTTATTTTGTCGTAGTTACGAATGTCGAAGCCGGCATCACGCATCGGCGAATCCAAAATGGGAAGCAACCACAAGGTATTAACGCCCAGCGATCGGATGTAATCAAGTTTATCGATTAGTCCTTCAAAATCTTTATTAAACAGATCCACATAAATGGAATAAACCACAGCATCCTGATACCAGTCGGGTTGGGAATCTTGTTTTATTTTTTTTTGACTATCCAGCTCAGCAAGAAAATCGGTTAAGAGCATATGATCTGCATCTGGATAAATTTTGTTCCAGAGGCTTTTGATTTTTTCTTTTTGATTCATATCCAGTAGTTTAGGTGAGTGTTACGCTTTCAACAAAAATAGCGTATTTCGGGCAGCTGATCTTTGCTTTTAGATGGTTTGTAACGATTATTATATTGCAAACGGTTTCGGTTAAAAATTTGCATAGCCGAACTAATCTAAATTCTAAAAATTTTCGATAAAAAGAAACGCTCAAAACCTTCATTTGCTTGATTTCATCATGATTTTAATTATTTGCCGGGGTTTTTAAATCTTCCTAAGAAGCCATGTCCAAATCCTATTCTTTTCGTTTAATGCCTTATCTTTACTGCCTTATCATAGCTCATCCATTATCACCGTCATAACACTAACATTAAATAAACTATGAACAGATTTAGATCAATCGTTTCAGGATTTACCCTGATGGCAGCGCTTTTGCTGTTTAACCTGCAAGTTGTTGCCCAATCGAAAACCCATGATTTATCCATCGAGCCTCCGTTTTGGTGGGTGGGAATGCATGATACGAAACTACAATTGATGGTACATGGCGAAAATATTGGTGAAACACGTGTCCAAATTAACGAGGAGGGAATAAAGCTGGAGCGTGTTTCGGCTGTTGAAAGCCCGAATTATTTATTTCTGGATTTGCAGATTGATGCTTCGGCAAAAGCTGGCATTTTCGAGATAGCGTTTTTAAAGTCAGGAAAAGTAGTAAAACGCGCCAAGTATGAATTGAAAGCTCGTAAAGCTGGTTCAGCCAACCGACAGGGCTTCAACAGTTCTGATGTAATTTACCTGTTGATGCCTGATCGTTTTGCCAATGGAAATCCCGAGAATGATGATATGCCCGGGATGTTGGAAAAAGCCAATCGCAAGAATCCCGATGGCCGTCACGGAGGTGATTTGGAAGGGATTATTCAAAATCTGGATTATTTTACCGATTTGGGAGTAACTGCTCTTTGGCTTAATCCCGTACTCGAGAATAATATGCCGGCTTACAGCTATCATGGCTATGCGATCACCGATTTTTATGAGGCTGATCCCCGCCTGGGCGGAAATGAAAAATACCTTGAACTGGTTGAGAAGGCTCGTGAAAAGGATTTGAAGATCATTCAGGATATGGTTTTTAATCATTACGGAATCGGACATAAATGGACCGAAGATATGCCGATGAGCGACTGGGTAAATCAATGGCCTGAGTTTACGCTTTCTAACTATCGTGGTGGCTCACTTACTGATCCTTATGCCTCAGCCTTTGATCAGGATAAAATGCTGCGCGGTTGGTTCGATGTGAGCATGGCCGACCTGAATCAGCGTAATCCTTTTGTTGCTAACTATCTTATACAGAATAGTATATGGTGGGTTGAATATGCTGATCTTGGGGGTATCAGGATGGATACCTATCCTTATTCTTTTAAAGAGTTTATGCAGGAATGGATGCAGCGTCTCAGAGCAGAATATCCGAATTTTTCGGTTGTTGGCGAAGTCTGGCTTAACTACAGTCCGATGGTGGCATACTGGCACGAGCAAAAACATAATTTCGATGGCTTCAACTCCCATTTGAATTATGTGATGGATTTCCCCTTGAAATATGCCATAGGTCGCGCTTTTAATGATTCGAACGGCTGGAGCTCTGGTGTTTCAGCGCTTTACGAATCCCTAAGTATGGACTTTCAGTACGGCGACCCGAATACCATCGTAAACTTTCTCGATAATCATGACATGGATCGTATTGCCACCACTTTAGGAGAGGATATCGACAAACAGAAGCTGGCCACCACTTTTTTGCTTACGGTTAGGGGAGTGCCACAGTTATATTATGGTAACGAACTCGGTACTCCGGGTGTTGAGCATAAAGGTCACGGGCAGATGCGTAACGATTTTCCCGGAGGCTGGGCTGGCGACAGCAGAAATGCTTTTACACCTGAAGGCCGAACAACCGATGAAAATGAATTGTGGAATCATTTCAGGACTTTGTTGCATTTCAGAAAAGACAGCAAAGCACTTCAAAGTGGAAAAATGACACATTATATTCCCGAAGACGGCGTTTATGTTTATTTTCGCTATAACGACGAGCAAACTATTATGGTTGTTTTAAATAATGATACAGAAGAGAAGACTATCAAAACTGAACGTTTTGCTGAAAATATCCGAGGTTTTGAAACAGGAACTGATGTGTTGCATCGCACCTGGTTCGAGAACCTGGATGAGATTACTATTCCAGCCATGGATAGCCGTGTGATTGAACTGAAATCCAAATCCAATTAAAGCATACAACTATGCGTTTAAAGCATTTTTTTTACAGTATTTCGTTTGCACTTTCACTGTTTTTTATTTTTCATCAGCAGTTAAAGGCGCAGCTGGTTCGGGCTATCCCTGCCCAACCTGAAATTTCAGATACCGTATTATTTATTTTTGATGCCAACCAGGGAAATAAGGCTTTAAAAGACTACAATGAAGCTGTGTATTTCCATGCCGGATTGATAACCGACAGAAGTAATGATGGAAGCGATTGGAAGTTTGTGGTTGGCGAATGGGGTCAGCCTGACGAACGTGTTAAAATGATTCCGATGGGAGCGGGGCTTTATCGCGCCAGTGTGCACTTGCAGTCGTTTTTCGGAGTGGAAGATAATATTTCCGTTAAGCAGCTTGCCCTGGTTTTTCGCAATGCAGATGGAAGCCTGGTTGGTAAAACTGCGGATGAATCTGATTTTTTCATCAATTTTAAAGGATATCAGCCCGAAGAGGAAATTCTTGTTACTAAACAGGGATTTAAAGGAAAATATTTAGGCCAGCGTGTTGAAGGAAGTACACTCTTTGTTTCGACCGATCTGGGCGATTACAGTTTCAGGGCCTTTGCCGATAGCATATTGGAAGTTAGTTTTCATCCGGTTGGTTTTCAGGATTTTGATAGCTCACATGCGGTTATTCTTGAGCCTGGGCAGGTAGATGTACTGCTTACTGAAACTCCAAATGCTTTGATGTTCGACTTGCCCGGAATGCAAGTGTTTATCCAAAAGAAAAATCTTGAGATCAGCTATCTGAGCAATGGCAGAACATTGCTGAAGGAAGAAAAGGGCTTTTTTTCAAGTAATCAGGAAGGTGGATTTCGTTTTGAAGCACAGCAGGGAGAGCGGTTTTATGGCAGTGGCGGACGTGCTCATGGTATGGATTTGCGCGGAAAAAAACTTGGACTCTACAACCGCGCCCAATATGGCTACGAACTGGGCGCCACCGACTTAAATTATATGATTCCGCTAATGGTTTCGAATAAGGACTACCTGATTCTTTTTGACAACCCTCAGAAGGCTCAACTTGATGTGGATAGCGAGCGCGATGGTATCGTTGAATTTTCTGCTATTGGAGGTCCGCAACGTTTTTATCTTGTTCACAGCCTGTCCTATGCCGGATTGATGAAACAATATGGACAGCTGACCGGAAAACAGGAATTGCCACCCAGGTGGGTTTTTGGCAACCTGCAATCACGTATGGCTTATCGCACGCAAGCCGAAACGGATTCTATTGTAAATATGATGATAGCACAGGATTTTCCTATTGATGCCATTATCCTCGATTTTTATTGGTTTGGCGACAGCATCCTTGGTCACCTTGGACGGCTTGATTGGTACAAACCATCCTGGCCTGAGCCAGAAAAAATGATTGCTGATTTTGCTGCTAAAGGTGTAAAAACCATTACTATTTCGGAACCCTATATTATTGATTCGCTGGCTAATTTTGAAGTAGCTAAACAGTTGGATATACTTTCAAAAGATACACTCGGAAATGTTTATGTCGATAAGCAGTTTTATTTTGGCGATGGATCACTGATTGATATTTTTAAACCCACGGCAGCTGATTGGCTTTGGAGTAAATACAAAACACAGTTTGAGCAAGGGGTTGCCGGTTTATGGGGCGATTTGGGCGAACCCGAATCACATCCTTCGGACTTGAAGCATGTAGTAGGTATGGCTGATGAGGTACACAATATTTATGGTCATTATTGGGCTAAATCAATTTATGAACGCTTTAGAAGAGATTATCCCGACCGGCGATTGTTTTTTCTGGCACGCAGTGGTTTTGCCGGAAGTCAGCGCTACAGCATGTTTCCCTGGACAGGCGATGTGAGCCGCAGCTGGGGTGGGCTGCAGGCTCAACTGCCTGCAATGCTGAACATGAGTATGTCGGGTGTGCCCTATATGCACAGTGATGCTGGCGGTTTTGCGCTTGGCGAAAAGGATGATGAACTCTATACCAGATGGTTGCAATATGCTGTTTTTACGCCTATTCTGCGTCCGCATGGTTCAGGAGTACCTTCGGAGCCGGTGTATTTTAATGATACAACCAAACAAATCGTTCGTGATTTTATGAAATTGCGTTACAGGCTATTGCCATATATCTACACAGCGGCCTGGAAAACTGCCACCGATGGCATTCCACTTGTGAAACCTGTATTTTTCTATTATCCTGATGATGAACGTTTTGAGAATCATTACAACAGTTATTTCTTTGGTAGCGACTTGCTTGTTGCACCTGTTACCTCTCCCGGAATTAACCGGATGCAGGTTGAGCTGCCTGAAGGTTTGTGGTATCATTTCTGGTCGGGAGAGCAGCTTCGTGGAGGTAAACCGGTAGGAGTGAATGTTGCTCTTGAGAGTATCCCGGTATTTGCACGGGCGGGCAGTATCATTCCGATGACAAATAGTATAAATACTACAGATCGCTACAACAGTCGCTTGCTTTTTTTGAAAGCTTACTTGAATGACAGGGCCGGAAAACTGAATGGCGAAGTGTTTGAAGACGACGGATACACTTATGGAACTTATCAGTCAGGTGATTATGAATTGCTGACTTTTGAAGGGTCACAGGATGCGGAAGGCAGGATGGAGCTTCTTTTCACGAGAAGCGGGAATGGTTTTGCAGGTATGCCGGAGATCAGAGTGGTAGAATTGGAAATTTTTGGCAAAGCCAGACCATTGAAAAAAGTCGGGTTAAACGATATGGAATTGCAGCCACTGGATGCCGATGCTGTTCAAAATGGCGACCTCGGATTCTGGACAGATAGTAAAGGCCGTAATCATGTGCGTCTGATGTGGGCTGGCGAAGAAATTAAACTTATTGCAGAGTAAATTGATATATCATTAAACCCAAAAACTATGAAAAGATTATTTAAATTTCTGCCGTTTCTGTTAATTCCGGTAACGGTATTTGTTTCTGGTTGCGAAAACCAAGCTGAGAAAGTAGTTAACAATAAGCCTGTTGCCTTGAGTAAAAACCCTGAATGGGCCAAAGATGCCGTGATTTATGAAGTAAATACACGTCAATTTACCGAGGAAGGAACTTTTGCTGCATTTGCCAGTCATCTTCCCCGCCTGAAAGAGCTTGGTGTTGATATTTTGTGGTTCATGCCCATTCATCCTATTGGAGAAAAAAACCGTAAAGGAAGCCTCGGAAGCTATTATTCCATTAAAGATTACACAGCAGTAAATCCGGAGTTTGGCTCACTGGCAGATTTTAAAGCCCTTGTTGATCTGGCTCATGAAATGGGGTTCAAGGTAATTCTCGATTGGGTTGCCAACCATACGGCTTTTGATCATGAATGGGCAACAACACATCCTGAATGGTACAACAGAGATGAAAATGGAGAGATTGTTTCTCCCTACGACTGGACTGATGTTGCTGACCTTAATTATGATGACAATCCCGAGCTTTGGGATGCGATGATCGGTGAAATGAAGTTTTGGGTGAGCGAAGCCAATATCGATGGTTTTCGCTGTGATGTAGCCGGAATGGTTCCTGTTGAATTTTGGAACAAAGCCCGTAAGGAACTGGATGAAATTAAGCCTATATTTATGCTCGCCGAAGATGAAGGCGTTCCAGAGCTTACAGCATATGCCTTTGGAGCCAACTACGGCTGGGAAGTGCATCACATTTTTAATAAAATGGCTAAGGGCGAGAATACCATCGCCGATTTGTGGGCTTACCTCAAGAAAAATGACAGCATTTTTGAGCCAGATGTATTCCGCATGACTTTCACGTCTAATCACGATGAAAACTCCTGGAATGGAACTGTATTTGAGCGTCTTGGCGATGGAGCCAAAGCTTTTGCAGTGCTTTCATACACTATTCCCGGTTTTCCGTTGATTTATAACGGACAGGAAGCAGGTCTCGACAAACGACTGGAATTTTTTGAGAAAGATCAAATTAACTGGGAAAATTCAAATGCTGAAGCATTTAGTGCTTTATACACAAAACTTAATAAAGCTAAAACCGAAAATCCGGCGCTTTGGAATGCCGGACATGGCGGTAAAATGGAAAAAATTGATATCAATATTCCCAATAAAGTTTTAGCTTTTTCACGAGAAAAGGATGACAATAAAGTTTCGGTTTATATCAATATGGCAGCTGAACCTCAAAATGTTATCGTCACCAATAAGTGGGATTACGGCACTTTCAGTGATTTGATCAGTGGCAGAGAACTGCTTATTCGCGGAACAACAGCTTTTGAAATCCCGGCCTGGGGGTATTATGTGCTGAAAGAGAAGAAGTAGCAATTTACTGAAGATATTGACAAAACCCGGTTTAAGCCGGGTTTTGTTGTATTAGGGCCACAAGAATTATTTTTGATCAAACTTGCCGATGAAGCGGAATGCGATTAAATTTGCATTTTGTTTTGCGGGCATAGCTCAGTGGTAGAGCATTAGCTTCCCAAGCTGAGGGTCGTGGGTTCGAGCCCCATTGCCCGCTCCTGAAAATCAGAGATTTATAAGAAATTTAAAAATCTCTGATTTTTTTTTGCACCAAAATTTGCGCCATAACTTGTCTCATGGATCTTATGGAAATGTCACTCAACCGAAAATACAGATATTTGGTGTAAAATTTTTTAATTGTCATAAGTATGACAGTTGGTTAAGAGTTGAAGCATTTTTTCTATGCGTTCTTCCAGAGTCTTTGGTTATTTTATTCTTAACGCAAAATTGAGGGGCTTTTTATAACTCACAAGATGCCCGTGGCCGGAGGGTTATAAAGCTGTTTATCGAGCTTCTGATATCAAACCATGTCAAAGGGAACTTTGAGGTCAGAGGTGATACCTCACAGCCCGGCGTAGTCTGTGACTACCCATAAGCTCGTGAACTCGTAAACCTATAAACTCGTAAACCCATGGACTAAAGCTCGGCGTAGTCTGTGACTACGTCGCAGTTATTCTCTACCTTCCACTTTCAAACCCCGCTGACTTGTTTTATTTTTTCGATGATTTTTTTAAAACGATAATCTTGATCTTCATAGAA
>Ga0100391_1000219_pt1 | contig 69644 bp, 73 predicted proteins | sample CryGeymeta201515_FD_81541 | JGI IMG/M metagenome (GOLD analysis project Ga0100391, IMG submission 81541) | Groundwater microbial communities from Crystal Geyser aquifers in Utah, USA - Crystal Geyser metaG 2015-15 | ecosystem: Environmental > Aquatic > Deep subsurface > Groundwater | place: USA...
CAAGGACTTAACCTAAGCTTTTCCTTAAGTATCGTTCTCAAAAAGCTTTTCGTTTAATAATGCCAAAGCCAAATTTAAAATATAACTAAAAGTAAAACATGGTTAAGTTTTGTTTTTTTAAATGAATCTTTCTTTTTATTTTCGTTGACTATAAAACTTTATGGTCACATAATAACTAACCACTATGATCCATTTATCAGCTTTCTTCTCCAGAAAAGTTTTTTCGATAGCTTTACTTTTCTTAACGGCCTTAATCATTTCCTGTGGAGATAAAACTCCTCCGGCCAAGCCTTTGCTGGAATTACCGGTTGCAACTGTTGAGTTGACGGATATTCCTATTTATCAGTCATTTGTAGGACAAACATACGGTGCCAAGGATGTTGCTATCAGGGCGCGCGTTGATGGTGTGCTCGAAGAGATGTTTTTTAAAGAAGGCAAAAGGGTGAAGGCCGGTCAGTTGCTCTACAAAATTGATCAGCAGCCACTCCTGGCTCAGGAAGCGGCTTTTAGGAGCAACTTGGCACAAGCTGAAACCATGCTGGTCAAAGCCGAGAGCGATTTGAAACGAATACGGCCGCTCGCTGAGAATAATGCTGTAAGCCAGCGCGATCTGGATGCTGCCGTAGCGCAATATGAAGCCGCCAAATCTTCTGTTGAAGCAGCAAAAGCTAATCTGAGGGCTGCTCAGCTTGAACTGGGTTACACCATTATAAAATCTCCAATTAGCGGAATTATTGGTATTTCGGAAGCAACCACAGGCGAATATGTTGGGCGCGAACCTAATCCGGTGATCCTTAATACTGTCTCGAAGACTGATACCATCAAAGTAAAGTTTTTTCTGGCCGAAAATGAATATATCCTGCTGATGAAGAGGCGTAATAGTGCTATTTATAATCAAAAGGCCAAGGAAGAAGGTATTCGCTTGTATTTGTCTGATAACAGTCTTTTCCCGCACAGGGGGATGATTGATCTTGTCGATCGTGGTTTGGATCCCAATACCGGATCCATCCTGTTGCAGGCTGCCTTTCCTAATCCCGAAGGGATGATTCGTCCGGGACAATTTGCACGTATCGAAATGCTATATGATTTTGTTGAACAGGGGATTTTGATTCCTAAACGCTCTGTGCGGGAGCTGCAAACCAAGCATCAGATTTACGTGCTTAATGTTGACGGCACTGTTGAAAACCGTATGCTTGAAGTAAGCCATACCGTTGGGCAACAACTTATCGTGAAAAGTGGAATAAAGCAAGGAGAGCGCTATATTGCAGAGGGTTTTGAAAAAGTGAGACCCGGGATGAAAATCAAGGCCATTGCCACTCAAGAAACACCTGCACCAACAAAATAATCAGCTATGGATAATTTTTTTGTCAGAAGGCCCATAGTGGCCATTGTGATTGCCATAATTATGACAATAGCAGGGTTGATTTCGCTTTCGCAATTGCCCGTTGAACAATATCCCGATCTTGCACCTCCGCTTGTGCAAGTGAATGCGAACTACACAGGCGCTAACGCAATTAATGTAGAACAATCAGTTGCCACGCCGCTCGAGCAGAAGATCAATGGAGTGGATAATTCGCTCTATATGAAGTCGGTAAACACTAACTCGGGAAGTATGAGCCTCAGCGTTACTTTCGACCTTGGTTCCGATCCTGATATGTCGAGCGTGTTGGTGCAAAACAGGGTTTCAGCAGCTTCGGCTCAGCTGCCCGAAGAGGTAAACCGAACAGGAGTAACCGTTGAAAAATCTTTCACCTTTCCGATGTTGATTGTTTCTTTGACTTCCCCAAATAAAACATTCGACCGTGATTTTATTGGTAATTATGCCCGTTTAAATATGAGTGATGAACTTTCTCGTCTTTCGGGAGTTGGGAAAGTAAATGTGATGGGTGTGAGTGATTATGCGATGCGAATCTGGGTGAAACCTGAACGTATGGCAAGCCTCAATATCACCGTTACCGACATAATGAATGCGCTTAAGGAACAAAATGTGATCGTTCCGGGAGGTAAATTCGGGGGCGAACCAGCACCGGAAGGAACAGATTTTACGTATTCTGTAACCTTAAAAGACAGGATGCAAACAGCTGAAGAGTTTGAAAATGTGGTGATTAGAATTGCTGAAGATGGCGCTGAGATTACCATTAAAGATGTAGCAGATGTGGCACTCGGATCAGAAAGCTATGAGGCTTTTACCAGACTAAACAGTTCTGACTGTGCTATACTCTTTATTTATCAGGCGCCAGGATCCAATGCAATGGCCGTTTCCGACGAGGTGAAAGCTACATTGGAGCGGTTAAAAGCTGATTTTCCGGATGATTTAACCTACGATATTTCATTGGATACTACCGTTCCGATCAAAGCTGGAATGGATGAGATTATTGAAACACTCATCATTGCCCTTATTTTGGTTGTTTTGGTGGTGTTTATCTTTTTGCAGGACTGGCGCGCCACCCTCATTCCCGTTTTGGCGATTCCTGTTTCATTATTGAGTGCCTTTATACTTTTCCCACTGATGGGGTTCTCAATCAACTCGCTTTCTTTGCTCGGAATGGTGCTGGCCATTGGCATTGTAGTTGACGATGCCATTGTGGTGGTTGAGGCCGTGATGGTAAATATCGAAAAAGGATTAAGCCCAAGGGAGGCAACACTTGTTGCGATGAAAGAAGTAACCGGGCCTGTTATCGGGACGACATTTGTTTTGATTGCAGTGTTTATTCCGGTTTCCTTTATCAGTGGAATTACCGGAAAATTGTACCAGCAGTTTGCCATCACAATTGCGGTTTCGGTGTTGTTTTCTTCGGTTAATGCGCTTACTTTAAGTCCGGCGCTTAGCAGTTTGATTCTGCGACAGAAGAAAACAGGAAAAGGTTTGCTGGCCAGATTTTTCAAGTCATTTGATAAAGGCTTGGAAAAATCGGGATCAAAATATTTAAGCCTGACAAATATCGTTAGCCGTAAATTGGTCAGAAGTGTTGTTTTTATTGCTATAATTGGTGTATTGGCTGGCTTTTTGGGATTTCAGGTTCCGGGAGGTTTTATGCCGGATGAAGATCAGGGCTATTTTATTATGAATGTGCAGTTGCCTGGTGCTTCCTCACTTTCGAGAACCCTTGAAGCAGTGAAAGAAGTTGAAGCTATTTTGGCTGAAGAGGAGAGTATAGAATTTTATACGGCAATTCCGGGATATAATTTGCTTTCGGGTGGTATGTCAACCAGCACGGGCTCGCTTTTTGTTACGATGAAGGACTGGTCGTTGAGGGATGAAAAGGTAAGTGATATTGTTAACCGATTGAATTACAAGTTTTATATGGGTGTGAAACCTGCTACTGTTATGGCATTTGGGCCGCCTCCTATTCAAGGACTTGGCAACGGATCGGGTTTTAGCATTATGATTCAGGACAAAGGAGGCAACACGCTTGATTACCTCGCGTCAAAAACGACAGAGTTTGTGCAGCGGGCAAACGAACGCCCCGAAATTGCAAGTGCTTTCACAACTTTTCGAAACGATGTTCCGCAGCGTTTTATTTATGTGAATCGCGAAAAAGCTATGAAAGCCGGTGTTTCGCTCAGCGAATTGCACCGAACCATTGGAGCAATGTTGGGTGGTATGTATATCAATGATTTCAACCGTTTTGGCCGCTTGTACCGAATTTATTTACAGGCCGAGCCCGCTTATCGTCAAAACGAAAAGCAACTGAATAGTTTCTTTGTGAGAAACAGAAATAATGAAATGATTCCCTTGTCGGCATTAGTGGATGTGGAAAACAGTATTGGACCAGAATTTACGACCCGTTTCAATCTGTTCAGATCAATTGAAGTTACCGGAAATCCTGCGCAGGGCTATACCTCCTCGCAGGCACGAGCGGCACTCAAGGAAGTGGCCGCAACATTGCCTTCAGATATTGGATATGCCTGGAATGCCATGTCGTTTCAGGAGGAGAAAGCTTCCGGACAAACGGCCATCATTTTTGCATTTTCTATTTTGCTGGTATTTCTGATTCTGGCAGCATTGTACGAGAGCTGGTCATTGCCATTCAGCGTTTTGCTCGGCACACCTTTTGCACTTTTTGGAGCCTTTTTATTCTTGTGGCTTTTCCGTTTTATGAGTCTCAGTTACGAGAATAATATCTTTGCTCAGATCTCGCTGGTGATGCTTATTGCAATGGCTGCCAAAAACGCTATTCTAATCGTGGAGTTTGCAAAGATGAAGTTTGAGGAAGGCAGTAATTTATTCGATTCGGCAATGGAGGCAGCAAAACTGAGGTTTAGGCCTATTTTGATGACGGTGTTCTCATTTATTCTTGGAATATTACCCTTGCTGGTTGCTTCAGGTGCTGGTGCAGAAGCCCGAAAAGTAATGGGGATGACTTTGTTTGGCGGTATATTGATTGCAACGATTATTGGCGTGGTCATGTATCCAATGTTGTTCATTTTAATTGGTAAAATTGCCGGTTATGAGAAGAAAAGAAACCTTGATCCAAAAGCATTACCTCATGAATAAGCTAAGAATTATAAGTTTCCTGCTGATCGTCGTTTTAGTAAATGGATGCATGGTAGGCCCAAAGTTTAGTGATAAAAACCCTGCCTTACCCGAAGGGTTTAACGAGGTGGTTTCAATAGACAGCATAACTAACGCTGCATGGTGGGATTCTTTTACTAATCCGGTTTTGGATAGCGTGATAGCAAGCGCGCTTAAAAATAATTATGAAGTGATGATGGCCATGAGCCGTTTAGAGCAATCGGCTCTTGCCTTGGGAGTGTCCAAAGCAGATTTGCTGCCTGCTTTTGATGTTCAGGCAGGAATTTCCCGTGGCGACTTCACTGGAAATAATCAGCTGGCAAGTCCGGTAAACAATGCTTTTGCAGCTGGTTTAATAAACTGGGAACTGGATCTTTGGGGAAAATACAGGCATGCGCGCAATGCTGCCAATGCACAATATTTGGCTTCAGATATTGCCCGCTATGCCATGCAGCTAACTGTCGAAAGTCAGGCGGCAAGGCTTTACTTTCAATTGCTCGACTATGAGGAAAGGCTACAGATAGCCCGCAATACTTACACTTCAAGAAGTGCATCGGCCGATATTATGCGCCAGCGTTTTGAACGGGGTGTAATAGCAGAAATTGATTACAAGCAAGCCGTTTATCAGGAAGCTGAAGCAGCGGTCAGCATTCCACTTTATGAGCAAATGGTAAAGGCCACGCAATATGCGCTTGGGCTTTTATCCGGAACGGCTCAATATGAGATGGAGATGCTAAGCGGAAAACTGAGCGAGCAGCTTTTGCCTCAAGCCTTGCCTAATTACCTGCCTGCCGATCTTTTGCAAAGGCGTCCCGATATCATGCAGGCCAGGCAACAATTGGTTGCACAATATGCAGCGGCCGGAGTGGCACAAAGCCTCCGATTTCCTTCGTTGAGCCTTACAATGGCCGGCGGAGTTGCCAGTAATGAATTGAAAGACCTTTTTAATGGTAATCCGGCATGGTCGATCGGTGCAAATCTTTTTGGACCTGTTTTTCAGTTTGGGAAACTAAAACGCAATGCCGAGATTGAGAAGAAAAAAATTGAAGAATTTCAAGCCTTTTACGAACAAACGGTTTTGCAGGCATTTTATGAAGTGAAAGACGCATTGGCTGAGTTGGAAAGCTTTGATAAACAGCTTAAATACAGAGAGATTCAATTGGAAGCTGCCCGTACTACAGCCATTCTTGCGCGTAATCGTTATGATAGTGGAATAACCAGCTACCTCGAATTGCTTGATGCCGAAAGAGCGCTGTTTTCAATCGAACTGGCTTTCGTTCAAAATAAGCAGAACTTACTTAATGCCTATGTAAAGCTTTATAAAACACTTGGGGGTGCCTGGTAAAGTGAGTTCAAAAACCAATAAAGGAATTGTAACAAACATCCGGCATCAAATTCGGAAGCGCAGGTTTTTTTTGTTGCTGGTGTCGAGTTTGCTGGTGCTGCTGATTCCGGGTTTTCTCGATACATCGTCCTTTAGCGATTTGCTTTTTTTTGCCTGTCTGAGTTTTTTGTTTATTCAAAGCATGATAGTGGCAACGCAGTCAGGGTCAAAAAGTAGGAAATTCAGGTTTTTGGTTGTTTTTTTGATGATTGTTGTAACATGGCTTGAACCTGCCGGACTTGACAACCAGGCTGTGATGATACTCAGATTGGTTGCAATGATTGTCTTTTTCAGCTTTGTTAGTTACTCACTTTTAAGGTTTTTATCGCAATCCAGTGAGGTAAATTCAGATATGTTGCTTGCAGCCATCAATATTTACCTGATTATGGGAATCGTAGCCGGTTACCTGGCGCATTTGTTTTTTGTGCTGGATCCAAATGCTTTTAGTTTTCCCAAATATATTGTTACTCCGAGATTTACAGATTTTATTTATTATAGTTTTATAAGTATGGCAACAGTGGGTTATGGTGATATTGTGCCAGCCACACGTCAAACGCAAACATTTTCTTATTTCATCGCTATCATCGGACAATTGTATTTAGCAATAATTATTGCTATCATTGTAGGAAAATATGCTACTTCGAGTAAGTCAGCTCGAAAATCGAAATAAATAGCAAAGATAATCTGGAGTGATTTCTTAACTAAATTTGGCAACAATGTCGGTAACCAAGCTTGTGATTGCACTGCTATCAGTAGTAAGTATCATTTTACTGTCGATTAGCTTTTTTCTTCCGGCTGATTCGGAATTATATGAGCTGTTGAATTATTATGATTATGCGTTGTGTGCATTTTTCCTTTACGATTTTTTTGCCGAACTCAATCGTTCAGAGCATCGCTGGAAATATTTCAGGACTTTTGGATGGGTCGATTTGCTTTCTTCTATCCCGGTAATTGACGCCCTTAGATTTGCACGTATCTTGCGTGTATTCAGAATATTGCGAATATTTAAATCTTATAGTATTCTCGTTAGTTTCATAAAATCTAAAAAGAAGGAATCCTTTTATGGCCTTGCGGTGATGATTATCGTGCTAACAATTATCATATCTTCATTTATGGTATTATTGGTCGAGCAAAAAAATGGAAATATTCAAACAGCAGAGGATACGCTTTGGTGGAGTTTGGTGACTATGACTACTGTGGGTTATGGCGATTTATATCCGGTTACAAACCTTGGTCGTTTATTTGCTGCAATACAAATAGTTTCCGGAATATTTGGTTTTGGTGCTGTGATTTCTTACCTTAACGACCTGGTGAAACGCTGGAAATAGATTGCCGTTTTTTGGATTTTTATTATTTTAGCCTGCTACAACCCACCTTAATATGGAAAAAAAATGTTTGTATTGCAATGAGCCACTGCTCGGAAGGGCTGATAAAAAATTCTGTAACGATTCATGCCGCAACAACTACCATCATCAGCAGAATCATGATCAGATTAATTTGATCCGTAATATTAATAACATTTTGAAGCGCAATAGATCAGTGCTTAAAAATTTGAACCCTAACGGGAAAACAACGGTAAGAAAAACAGTACTTGATTTACAGGGTTTTAATTTTAAATATTTCACCAGCACTTATACCACCCGCGATGGGCGTGTTTACTTTTTTGTTTACGATCAGGGATATCTTCCCCTCGAAAATGACCTGTATATGCTGGTCGAAAACAGGGATATTTAATAAACAATTTCTAATTTCAGTCCGTCCCAGGCCAGCTGCATGCCTTCGGGGAGTTCTGCATTTACGTTGGCTGCTTTCCCCATCAGATGGCTGATATGCGTAAAATAAGTCGTTTTTGCTTTGAGCTGTCTGGCCACTTCAATGGCTTCGCTGAGTGAAAAATGTGAAATATGCTTTTCTTTCCGCACTGAGTCAATCACCAGAATATCAATACCTTTTAATGCCTCAAAGCTTGAGGGGGGGATATAATTTGCGTCTGTGATATAAGCGAAATTACCAATTCTGAAAGCAAAAACCGGTAAATACCGATGCATTACCCTCATGGGTTTGATTATTAAGTCTTTAATAGAAAGATCTTTTTCCGTTAGGTCAATTAAATCAATCGTTGGAACGCCCGGATATTTTTTTTCAGCAAAGGCATAAGAAAACTCAGTTCTTATCACTTCCTGATCTTCCGGCGATGCGAAAATGGGCATTGCTTTTTTTTGAAGGAAATTAAATGAGCGCACATCATCCATTCCGGCAATATGATCTTTGTGGCAATGTGTGATCAAAACGGCATCCATTTTAGTTACGTTTTCGCGAAGCATTTGCTGCCTGAAATCGGGACCGGTATCAACAACCACAGTAGCTTCAGCCGATTCAATCAGTATGGAAGCACGCAGTCGTTTGTCCAGTTTATCTGTTGATAAACAAACATCACAACGGCATCCTATCACCGGAACGCCTTGTGAAGTGCCGCTTCCAAGAATAGTAATGTATGCTGTTTTCATTTCTGCAAAATAACACATTTCCAATGAGACTTTGCGTTTTCTGACCCTAAAATCATACTGATTAGAAATACCTTTTGGTTAATATTTTGTTAAAGATACCTCAGCATTTTAAGCTGATGGATGCCTTAAAAAGTTTACTTTTACAGCCCAAAATCGAGGCTATAAGTGAATCGTATCAAAGTGTTTTTTTTGCAAAGAGCTTTAAACCAGCAGTTTAAGATACGTAATGCTGAACTGCCTTCGTTAAACAAAGTTCAAAAAATTGTGGTGTTGGTAAATCACCATCAATTGCATAAAATCGAAGGAATCGCATTATCTTTAAGTGAAAAGTTTAAAGGTTCAGAGAGCTTGTTTTTGTTGTTGAACACCAGAAACTCCGCCGAGGTTAAACTTCCTGAAAAAGTAATTTTGGTTAATACTAAAGATTTTACACTTTTCGGAAAACTAAAGAACGAAAAAGTTCAGCGCATACTGGATCACAAATGCGATATTCTTATGGATTTTACTTTTGATTCAACTATTTTTGGTCATTACTTGTTAACTTTACAGCAGGCAGCCTTTAAGGTTGGATTTGCATCGCATTCAGCAAACCTTACAGATTTATACCTGCGCATGTCCGAAGATGCTGAAGAAATAAAATGCCTGACAGTATTTTGGGATTATTTTCTCAGATTAAACGGAGTAAATTATGAATAATCATTTGTTTCAGGGAACAGGTGTCGCACTTGTTACGCCATTCGAAGATAATGGTAGTATAGCTTTTGAAGCACTTCAAAAATTGGTGAAACACACCTTGGATGGCAGTGTTGATTTTCTGGTGGCTTTGGGAACAACCAGCGAAGCGCCAGCAATGAATGAAAAAGAAAAAGGCGAAGTCGTGCAAGCAATTCTCGAGGCTTCCTCAGGGCGATGCCCGATTATGCTGGGTGTGGGAGGAAATAACACCAGCGCATTGCTCGAGCAGTTGGAGAGGGGAGTACCAAATGGAATTTCGGGTATTTTAAGTGTGATACCATATTACAACAAGCCTCAGCAAAATGGTCTGATAGCGCATTTCACAGCTATTGCAGAAAAGAGCCCTGTGCCTGTTGTTTTGTATAATGTGCCTGGCCGCACAGGAACAAATATGACTGCAAAAACCTGTCTCGAATTGGCACGGCACCCGAATATTATCGGAGTAAAAGAGGCTTCGGGCAATTTGCAGCAGATTATGACAATAATCCAAAACAAACCAAGTGATTTTGTAGTGCTGTCAGGCGATGATGCCCTTACTTTTCCATTAATTGCACTTGGAGCAAACGGTGTGATTTCCGTTGCCGCAAATGCATTTAGCAAGGAGTTTTCGGATATGGTAAAATCGGCCCGAAACGGCAATATGAAACTAGCTGCTGAGCTTCATTATCAGATGTTCGATAGGATTAATCTGCTTTTTGCCGAGGGGAATCCCGCAGGCGTAAAAGCTTTGCTCGAAATAATGGGGGTATGTGGCAGCAAAACAAGACTGCCGCTGGTAGAAGCTAGTAATCAACTAAAAACCAGTTTAAAGGAAGTTTATTTGTCAAACCAAAACCTTTATTAATTATTTATCAAATGAAATTTATACAAAAAATTCTGATGCTGTTGATTTTTCTGGCATTACCCGTGTTGATGTTAGCTCAAACAACCGATCTGGTTGAGCTTTACAAAAATCGTCCTGAGATTTATTTTAGTTTGGACGTAGAAGATCCTGCCGAGGTAAAAAAACTTATTACTCTGATTTCCATAGATGGGTTCACTGAAGCAGGAATCACTGCCTATGCTAATGTAAAACAGTTTGAGCAGCTCAAAAACAGGGGTTATCGGCCAAAACTTTTAATGCCTCCTTCGTTGATCGAAACAGTGAAGATGACAGATCACATTGATGGCCGCGAACTTCTCGAATGGGATGCCTATCCTACTTACAATGCCTACGTGCAAATGATGCAGGATTTCGAAAGCGACTATCCCGATAACTGTGAGGTGTTTAATTTTGGAACTTTAAACAGTGGCCGCGAATTATTGATGGCGCGCATCAATAATGGATCTGCTGCAGGCAAGCCTAAGTTTTTGTACACAGCTGCTATGCACGGTGATGAAACAGCTGGTTATGTGCTCACGCTCAGATTAATTCACTATTTGTTGTCAAATTACGGTGCTGATCCTCGTGTGACTAATATTGTTGATAACCTGGATATTTTTATCAACCCCTTAGCCAATCCTGATGGAACTTTTTATGCCGGTAACAATACCGTAAATGGTTCAATACGTGGCAATGCCAATGGATTAGACCTGAATCGAAATTATCCCGATCTCGAAGACGGCCCTCATCCTGATGGGAATGCCTATCAGCAAGAAACACTGCATTTTATGCAGTTAGCCGAAGATTATCAATTTACTATGGCTGCCAACTTTCATGGTGGAGCCGAAGTTGTGAATTATCCATGGGATACCTGGGCGCGCTTGCATGCCGATAATGAATGGTGGATCATGGTGAGCCGCGAATATGCTGATTCCGCGCAGTATTATAGCCCTTCAGGTTATCTCACCGATCTAAATAACGGAATCACAAATGGTTATGCCTGGTACTCTACTTCTGGAAATCGTCAGGATTATATGAACTATTTTGCTTCATGCAGGGAGTTTATCCTCGAAATATCAGCAGTTAAAACGCTTCCTGCTAATCAATTGCCTGCACATTGGGACTACAACAAGGCCTCATTGTTGAGTTATATGGAACAAGCTACTTATGGATTGCAAGGAACAGTAGCAGATGCGCTTACAGGTGATCCGATCGAAGCAATGGTAGAAGTGGATGGTCATGATCTTGATAACTCTTACGTTTACAGCACCTTGCCCGATGGAGACTACTTTAGACCTTTAAAATCCGGTAATTGGACTGTTACCTTTTCAGCCGAAGGATATTACCCCGAAACAATTGATGTTACAACTGCGGATTATGAGACCATATTTCAAAATGTAGCATTGAATCCCGGAACTTTGATCGCTGATTTCACTGCTAGCGCATACAGCATTGCAAAGGGCGAATCCATTGATTTCTCCAATAATTCTTACGGTCAAAATATAGTGAGTTATGCGTGGATTTTTGAAGGCGGTGAGCCAGCCATCTCCACAGATGAAAATCCTCAAAATATAGTTTACAACGAAACAGGTAATTTTGATGTCCAACTTACTATCACAGACAACGACGGCGAATCCAGCACCGTATTAAAGGAAGATCTTATTGAAGTAAATCTGATCTATTTGATGCAGGATGGCACTTATAATATGTGCGATGGCATTTTTTACGATGCCGGTGGCCCTAACAATGATTATGGTAATGATCAGGATATTGTTATGACAATCCTTCCGGACGAAGAGGAAGCTTTGGTAAGAGTCGAGTTTTTGAGTTTTGCAGTGGAAGATCAGGCCAGCTGTAATTACGATTGGTTGAAAATTTTTGATGGCACCTCCACGATGGCACCACTTATCGGCACCTATTGTGGAAATAATTCTCCAGGAGAAGTTATCGCCGGCAACGAAGCAGGTGCATTAACTTTTCAGTTTCATTCGGATGGCTCAGTAACTGAATTGGGTTGGGCAGCTCAGGTTTCCTGTACCTCAACTGTTGCGCTCACCGAAAAAAGCAGTTCTAAAATAGCTGTTTGGCCTAATCCCTCATCTTTTAGACTTATCAATATCGAATCAACCGTTGCTTTTTCTGCAATCACAGTGTTGGATATGCAGGGGAATTTTGTTTGGCAAAAGGAAGCTTCTCAAAAACGTGAATTACTTGATCTTAAAGAAATTCCTGCCGGAATGTATATGCTTAAGCTTGAAATGCAGCAGGGAACAGTGGTCAATAAAAAGATCGTTTTACAGTAAAATCTGAAAAATTTACCCAATAGATTAAAGGCCCGGAGATTCTTCTTCGGGTTTTTTTTACCATACAAAGTATATGCTCTTGTGCAGGAGCACCCTTGAAAGGGCATAAAAAAGTACCGTAAAAACAACAAGGCCACGCATTAACCGGATGGTGCGGTTGTCATCTTCTTCAAACATTAAATCGTCAGAATACCTGCTTCTCAGGAAAAAGAGTATCAGCATCACGCCCATTATAATCCAGCTGAAACGTTCGTGAAACTGCCCGTCTGGAAGAAAATAGATATAGATCAAAGCGGAGCCAATTAGGTAGGGCACTATCACTTGTGCAGTTATAAAAAATGGAGCGATACGTTCGTTATACCTTACAAAATATGCATTAGCTGATAAAGCAACAAGTCGTGCAGAAAAAATGGACATAAGCAAAAGACCAAAAAAGCCGATGAGTGAAATAATCATCTTGAAAGTATCAGTCAGGTACATCCAATTGAAAACATGTCCAATACCTTCGGTTAACAAATTACCCAGCATCAGGCCTCCAAAAAAATAGGTGATGGCATGAAAGCTTAACCAAAAAAAGAACACCTTAAAAGGTATGGCATCAGCAACCAATTGATAAAAAGCCAACAAGGATAAAATGCCAAAGATGAGCGTTAGTATATAGCCCGAACTAAAAATCATAATCACGGCATCATGCGTCCACTCATAGGGTTCAATATGAAAGAAATAACCGTTATAGTCAATAGAAATTTCGTAATCGTACATCCCGGCTGTAAGCACAAAAGATAATTGGTTGATATAGAAAATAAACAAATACGAAAGCACAAAGGCTATAATTGAGTTGAGTGCAATTATCCAGAAATTCCGTCTGCTGAGTTGGTTGTTCATTTGACTAAAAAAAGGGGGGATCATGTTAGTGATCCCCCGATTGTTTAAACGTTTTCAATATCGGCCATTTCAGATGTATAGGCTTTTTGTTCAAGTTTTTGTTTCACTTCTTTAAAAGCCTTAATGGTATAGGCAACATCTTCTAATGTATGCACTGCTGTAGGAATAAGTCTCAGAAGTATAATGCCTTTTGGTACAACAGGATAACTAACGATTGAACAGAAAATATTGTAATTTTCACGTAAGTCGTAGGTAATCTGTGTGGCTTCGCCAACGGTTCCGTTAAGCATCACAGGTGTTACGGGCGACTCAGTATTTCCGATATCGAGTCCTGCTTCTTTCAATCCATTTTGGAGCGTTTTTACAATTGTCCAGAGTTTTTCACGGTGTTCGGGTTGGGTACGAATCATATCCAAACGTTTGAGGGCACCAATAACCATTGGCATGGGAAGTGATTTCGCAAATATCTGCGAGCGCATATTGTACATCAGGTATTTGATCACTTTGTAATCTCCCGCAATAAAACCTCCAATTCCGGCCATGGATTTCGCAAAAGTGGCAAAATACAAATCTACGTCTTTTTGTACGCCATAATGCTCGTCGGTCCCAGCTCCTGTAGCTCCCATTGCTCCAAAACCATGTGCATCGTCAACAAGCAATCTGAAATTGTACTTGGCTTTAAGTGCGACGATTTTGTCGAGCTTACCCAGATCACCCGACATGCCGTACACACCTTCTGTTATCACCAAAATTCCACCACCCGTTTGTGCTGTCATTTTTGTGGCACGTTTGAGTTGTGTCTCCAAATTTTCGATGTTGTTGTGCGGATATACAAACCGTTTTCCAAAATGTAAGCGCATGCCATCAATGATGCAGGCGTGAGCTTCGCTATCGTAAACAATCACGTCCCTGCGATCGACAATTGAACTTATTACAGAGAGAATACCCTGATATCCATAATTTAAGAGGTAAGCATGCTCTCGTTTTACATAGGCAGCAAGCTCGCGTTCGAGCTGTTCGTGATAATTCGTTTGCCCCGACATCATGCGGGCACCCATTGGATAGGCCATGCCAAAAGCAGCAGCTCCTTCGGCATCGGCTTTGCGCACTTCAGGATGATTAGCTAATCCCAGGTAGTTGTTTAAGCTCCAAATCAGCCGTTCTTTGCCGTGAAATATCATGCGATTACTGATGTCGCCTTCAAGTTTTGGGAACATGAAATAACCTTCCGCCTGATCGGCATACTGGCCGAGTGGTCCAAGGTTTAATGTACATTTATCAAATAGATCCACAGATTTAAGTTTTAAATTTGGCTGCGAAATTACAAAAAATCAATGATTTTGAGGTATGCAATATGTTGTTGGTATTAACGTTTTTTAGACCTGATGAGTAAGGATGATTTTGGTAATTACCTGGTTAAAACCACTAAGGACTAAATCATTTGATAAGAATGCTTTAAGATCGAAAATGATTTTTCATTATGAAATTTGTGTACTTTTGCGCCATGATTAAGAAAATGCTTTTCGTTGGTTTCATTTTGATGAGCCTGGTGTTTGCGTCCTGTAGCAAATATAATAAATTGCTAAAAAGCACTGATAATGAAACTAAATTTGAGGCTGCGGTCGATTACTTCGAACGTGATGATTATAACAGAGCTCTTGAACTTTTTGATTTGTTGCAGGCTGCTTATCGGGGCACTGCCAAAGGCGAAGACATTAGCTACTATACTGCCTACTGCTACTACAACTTAAAAGATTATACGGTTGCCAGTTACTACTTTAAAAGGTATGTGCAATCCTATCCGCAATATGCCAGAGCAGAAGAATGTTTGTTTATGAGTGCGTATTGCTATTATCTGGATTCGCCAAGGTATAGCCTGGATCAAACTAATACATATTTAGCAATTAATGAGTTGCAAGTTTTTACTGACACTTATCCGAAAAGTGAAAGGGTAGCTGAGGCCAATGAATTAATTGATAATTTGCGCAAGAAATTAGAGCTTAAAGATTTCAATATCAGTATCATGTATTACCGTATGCGGGATTATATGGCTGCTATTACTTCTTTTGAAAACTTGCTTAAAAACTACCCCGACACCGAACGACGTGAAGAAGTTTTGCAGTATATGGCGCTGGCTTATTACGAATTTGCAGAAAACAGTATTCCTGAAAAGAAAAGAGAACGCTACGAGTCAGCTGTTGAAGCATATAATAACCTACTTTACCTTTATCCCGAGAGCGAGTATTTATCTGACTTAAAAATTATCGACTCAAAAGCCAGACAACGTTTAGAATCGTATCAATAAAATCACATATGGACTTTAAAAAAATTAAAACAGACACAACGGCGGTTACCCGGCAGAAAGACCTTTTTTACGAAGGCACTGGAAATATCTACGAAACTACTGCAATTCTCTCAAAAAGAGCCAATCAGATTTCAATAGAAATGAAGGAAGAGCTCAATAAGAAAATCAGTGAGTTTGCTTCATCATCAGATAACCTGGAAGAAGTTTTTGAAAACCGCGAGCAAATAGAAGTTGCCAAGTTTTATGAGCGTTTGCCGAAACCAACGCTTATTGCCATTCAGGAATTTCTGAGTAATGAAATTTATTTTCGCAATCCGCATAAAGAAAATAGCGATTTTTAATAGCATTTCCTGATGCTCAAGGGTAAGAAAATCCTCATCGGAATTACTGGCAGCATTGCAGCCTACAAAATTCCTTTACTAATACGTTTGCTTATCAAGGAACAAGCTGAAGTAAGGGTGATTATGACTGAATCGGCTAAGGATTTTGTTACTCCGCTAACTTTAGCTACCCTGGCAAAAAATCCGGTTTTAACTGAGGCTTTCGATCCTGCAACCGGAAGTTGGAACAGCCATGTTGAGCTGGGTTTGTGGGCCGATCTTTTTTTGATAGCTCCTATAAGTGCTAATACCTTAGCAAAATTAGCTCATGGAATTGCCGATAATTATTTGTTAACAGTTTATTTGTCAGCACGTTGTCCTGTGCTTTTTGCGCCTGCGATGGATTTGGATATGTACAGGCACCAAAGCACTCAGGATAACATCAGCCGCTTGCTCAAAAGGGGGCATCATTTGCTCGCACCTGCTTCGGGTGAGCTGGCTAGCGGACTCTGTGGCGAAGGCAGGATGATGGAGCCCGGAGATATATTTGATGAGCTGAAGCAATTTGTCAAACAGCAGCATGCCTTTTATGGCAAAAGTGTGCTTATTACAGCTGGCCCAACTTATGAAGCTATCGACCCGGTTAGGTTTATCGGTAATCACAGTTCGGGAAAGATGGGCATTGAAATTGCTCATGCTTTTGCAGAAGCTGGTGCTTCGGTTAAACTGATTTTGGGGCCTTCAGCGATTCGGGTTGAACATCCATCAATTGAAGTTTTGCCGGTTACCACTGCTCAGGAAATGTATGATGCATGCATGGCTTTATTTGCTGAATCAGAGATCATGGTAATGAGCGCAGCAGTGGCAGACTACAAACCTGTAGAGGTTGCAGATCAAAAAATTAAAAAATCTGGCGAAACCCTTCAACTTAAGCTTATTAAGAATCCTGATATACTGAAGAAACTTGGCGAACAAAAGCAATTTAACCAGTTTTTAGTTGGTTTTGCCCTCGAAACTAACAACGAATTAGCGCACGCTAAACATAAGTTGGATACGAAACAATTGGATATGATCGTTCTTAACTCACTTGCTGATCCCGGCGCAGGATTTGGAACAAATACCAACAAAGTGACTTGTTTGACGAAAGATGATCAACGAATTGAATTTGAGCTGCAATCCAAAAAGGAATTAGCTAGAAAACTCATTGTTCTTATTCATAAATTAACAGGCAAAAACCAGGCGAATGCTAAATAATCTTTATAATATTTTCAGGTTTAAATCCACACTTATCTTTCTTGCGCTGCTGTTTCTTGGATTACCCAAGCTGAGGGCACAAGAATTTTTGGCAGATATTCGTGTTACGGCGCCAACCATCGAAGGCACAGATCGTCGTGTCTTTGAGTCGTTGCAACAAGCACTTTACGATTTTATTAATAACCGAAAATGGACCAATATTAATTTCAAAAATCAGGAACGAATTGAGTGCTCGATACTCATCACTGTGAAAGAACGCGTTTCGTCCGACGAGTTCAAGGGAACAATTAACCTGGTTTTGAGACGACCTGTTTATAAATCCTCGTACAATAGTGTGCTGTTGAATTATGTTGATGAAAGTTTTCAGTTTAGGTACATTGAATCGCAACCTCTTGATTACATAGAAAATAGCTATTCATCAAGCCTCACTTCCACAGTGGCGTTTTACTTGTATTATTTTTTGGGGATGGATTTTGACAGTTTCTCGCTTTATGGAGGCGACCCGTTTTTCAGGGTTGCCGAATCCATTGTAAATGCTGCGCAAAATGCCTCGGAACGTGGCTGGAAAGCTTTTGACGGAAACAGAAACCGCTATTGGCTGGTCGAAAATATGACCAATCCGGCTTACCGTCCTTTGCGACAGTTTTTGTATGAGTACCACAGACTTGGCCTTGACGTGATGTCAGAAAAACCTGACGAAGGCAGGGCGAAAGTTGGCGAAACCCTCAGCTTTCTTGAACAAACCTGGCGCGAAAGGCCAAATTTATTGATGCTTCAGCTTTTCCTTGATGCAAAAAGAGATGAGATCATTAATGTTTTTTCTCAGGGAAGCCCCCAGGAAAAAACGAAGGCTGTGAATATCATGCGTGAAATCGATCCCGCAAACGCTTCCAAGTACGAAAAAATTCTCGCACCTAAATAGGCATCCTTAATCCATTTGTTTCTTTAAATTTGCGACAAATCCCACACGATTATGTTGCAAAAGCTACTGGTGTCGAATTATGCCCTTATTGATAAGCTGGAAATTGATTTTAAAGCGGGTTTTACTGTAATAACAGGTGAAACTGGAGCAGGAAAATCAATTTTATTGGGCGCATTGGGATTGGTAATAGGCAAACGCGCTGATGTCTCTGTTTTGGCAGACCCAGTTAAAAAGTGTTTTGTAGAAGTAAGTTTTCAACTTGATGATAATCGCTTAAAACCTGTCTTCGAAAAGCTTAATCTGGATTTTGAGCAGGAGTGTTTGATGAGAAGAGAAATAAATCCTAACGGAAAATCAAGAGCATTTATTAATGATACACCTGTGAACCTTCAGCAGCTCAAATTGATTGGAGCACAACTCGTTGATATACATGCCCAACATGATTCCTTGCTGCTTACTGATCAAGCATATCAATTAAATGTACTGGATGCGATGCTCGAAAGTCCTGAACCCCTGGAAAGCTATAGATCAAAATATGAAGATTATTTGCAGTTGAGAAGTGAAATTCAAGCGCTTAAATTGAGCCTGGAGAGCTACGAAGCAGCATTTGATCTGATAAGTTTTCAACTGGAAGAATTTGAAAAGGCAGCATTGCAGCCAAACGAGCTTGAAGAACTTGAACAAAGGCTCAACACCTTAACCCATGCCGAAGAAATTAAAGCGACGCTTTTTACTTCTAATCAAATTCTACAGCAATCTGAGGAACCGCTTTTGCAACAGATCAATCAGCTTAGTCAACAATTGAAACGATTGTCAGATTATTTACCTGAAGCCAAAGATTTGAATGCCAGAATAGAAAGTATTCATATTGATCTGAAAGACATTAGTTTTGAATTGGCCAGAATGGAAGATGAAAGCCAGTTCGATCCGCAGGAATTAACCCATTGTCAAGAACGCCTCGACCTTATTAATCATCTGATGCATAAGCATAGGGTGCAGGAATATAAGGCTTTACATGAGGTGCATCAGGAACTAAATGCTAAACTGAACAAATTGGATTTTGATAAGGATATACTAAAGTCGAAAGAAATTGAACTCAGCAAATTAATTACCGTTTTGCAAAAGCTTGCCGATGGTCTCCATACAAAAAGAGTGGTAGCTGCAAAACCATTTGAACGTGATGTAACGAAAGTGCTTCATGAGCTTGGAATGCCTCATGCGGTTTTTCGTTTGCAATGTGAGCGAACAGAAAAATTGCATCCAGATGGACAATCAAAGGTGTTTTTTCAGTTTTCGGCAAATAAAGGCGTTGCTGTAGCTGATATGGGAAAAATTGTTTCGGGTGGTGAATTGTCACGACTGATGTTGGCCGTTAAAAATAAACTCTCAGATACTGGGATGATTCCAACGCTGATTTTCGATGAGATTGATACCGGTGTTTCCGGCGAGGTAGCAGCAAAGTTGGCCAAGGTTTTAAAACAAATGTCGACGGGTATGCAATTGATTACGATAACTCATTTGCCTCAGATAGCCAGCAAAGCTGAGCACCATTTTCATGTTTTTAAAAAGGAAGAAAATGACCGCACCCAATCGGTAATTAAAGTGCTTTCGGCAGCCGAACGTTATCATGAAGTGGCTAAAATGCTGAGTAATGATAATGTTACTTCAACAGCCTTAAAGGCTGCCAAAGAGCTTTTTAAATAAGCATGCGCTTTTTCAGTAATTTTAAACTCTTATTGTGCATATAATTTCTTAACTTATATAAGATCAATTTAATAGTCCTAAAAAACGGCTTAAATCATGCATTTACGGGCATAAAAGCTGCTAATTAAAAATTGAACTATCTTTGTCCGCTGTTAATTTTAAAAATTACCATTATGGCCTATAATCTTTTAAAAGGGAAAAAAGGAATTATTTTCGGAGCACTCGACAGTAAGTCAATAGCCTGGAAAGTTGCTGAAAAGGCTTTTGAAGAAGGAGCTGTTTTTACACTGAGTAATACGCCAACGGCGCTGCGATTTGGCGAGTTGGAGGAATTGGCCAAAAAATGCAATGCAACTATAATACCTGCAGATGCTACTTCTGTCGAAGATTTAACGCGAGTATTTAATGAAAGTATGAAGGTGCTTGGTGGAAAAGTGGATTTTGTATTGCATTCGATCGGAATGTCGCTAAATGTGCGTAAGAAGCGTGTTTACAGTGATTTAGATTATAATTTTCTGAATAAAACACTGGATATTTCAGCAATTTCCTTCCACAAAATGTTGCAGATCGCATTTAAAATGGATGCCATAAATGAATGGGGATCAGTTTTGGGGCTTTCTTATGTAGCGGCTCAGCGTACACATTACGGCTATAACGATATGGCTGATGCCAAGGCATTATTGGAATCTATAGCGCGCAGCTTTGGTTATATCTATGGTCGTGACCGAAAAATCAGGGTAAATACAATTTCGCAGTCGCCTACAATCACTACAGCCGGAAGTGGCGTTAAAGGTTTTGACGGACTGATGGACTTCACTAATCGGATGTCACCGCTTGGTAATGCTAATGCCGAAGAATGCGCTGATTATTGTATCACCATGTTTTCTGATCTTACCCGTAAAGTCACTATGCAAAATTTATTTCACGATGGCGGATTCTCGAGCATGGGTATGAGCTGGAGAGCAATGCAGATGTACAACAAAAGCATCAACTGCGACTGCAACAACGAAAAAGATACTGTGATGGATTAAGTGTCCTATCAAAAAAAAGTTTACTTTGGGGCAGTGAAATGCTGCAAATGAGGTTAGTAAATCTACTTATATTTCTGTTTTTCTTATTTCCGTCTTTTGGTATTGCTGAAAGCGCTGCCACTGCTGATAAGCTTCCACCTGAATGGACGGTTCAAGAAGATGTTTTTGCCCGCTTTTCCAACTTTGAATATCTACAAGATCATGATTTGGGAGCCATTTCAGATATCGTTCAGGATCGTATTGGGTTTATTTGGCTGGCAGGCGAAAAAGGATTAGGCCGTTTTGATGGGTATGAGTTTCGTGTATATCTCGCCGATTCAATAACAGGCTCACTTCATGGAAATTTAATCAGCTCGCTACTGGTTGATGGAGAGGGCAAACTTTGGGTTGGGCATTCAGGAGGTATTTCAACCTATGACGAATTTAACGATCGATTTGATAATGTCTTTGGCTTTTTTAGTGAGGATATAGCAATAATTGATAGTGTATATGTGCGTGCGATATATTTAGAAGGCGATTCGTTGCTTTGGTTCGAAACTGCCGATGGCTGGCTTAATCAGTATAAAAGAAAAACGGAGGAAATCGTAAGGTTACAACACCATCAGTCAGTGTCGCAGCCCTATTATCGCTACCATGCGGTGATCAAAGATATGGATGGAGATTTGTTTGTTGGTGGGCGTGGTATTCCACCTTTGCTCTATGATGAGCAGTCAAATAGTTTTGAGCAACTTAAAATTGATCCTAACGAGGCTCCGGGTACCAAGAGGGAGAAAGATGTTTCCTTTCTTTTTAATGAAAAGCCCGGATTGTTGTGGGTTGGCGGACTCGAAGGGCTTTACTTGTACGAAAAAGACAGCAAGTATTTTCATAAATACCGGGCAGGAACGGTGTACGATATGATAAAATCCCGCGATGGAAAATATTGGCTGGGAAGTGGTAATGGTGCTTATAAAATTAAAATGCAAACCGGAGAGGTAACACATTTCCGCTTAAATAATAATGATCCTGGATCGCTTGGCGGCGTTAGAATTTTTGATATTTTTGAAGACAGAAGCGGACGGATATGGCTGGCTCACGAAAATGGTGTTTCCACGCATCAACCTGTGAAATCGGAGGTTAAGTACCTGTTTCACATTCCCGGATTATATCATACACCTGCATCGAGCCGGATTACAAGTTTAGAGCGTAAGTCGCAAACGGAATTATGGATAGCTACTGCTGATGAAGGATTAGATGTGCTTGATATGCGTAATTTTACTTTTAAACATTACTCCCCTGAAAATAGAACAGATATCCCTTCACCTCATATCCGCTCTCTCAAAAAGCACCCTGATGGCACTTTATATGTAGGTTATTGGTCGGGTAGGGGCTTTGGAAGATTGCCTCATGGAGGCGCCAAGTTCGAGAACTTTAGTTATGATCCTTTCAGCTTTAAAAGAGACTGGTACAACGATTTCGATTTTGATCAGCAGGGGAATGTTTATTTGGGTTTTTGGGGTGGTCCCGGTTTAACGGTCTTTGACCATAAGCAAGGTAAATTTGATCGTGAACTTTCAGCTCTGCTTCCTGATCCTTATGCCGATCGTCTTATAACATCACTTTTTAAAGCTAAGGATGATAAATTGTGGATTACCACTACACAATCTGGCTTAATTTGTTATGATAGTAAAAAAGATACCGCTATTTCGTATTTCGAAAATAAGAGAAAGGGAGGTGGTATTTCTGAAGAACTTTTATTTGATGTTACATCAGATTTTAATGGAAATATTTGGGCTTCAGGCTATAATTTATACGCCTATCAGCCAAACGAAGATCATTTCGTAAAACAAAATCTAGGAGTTGAATTCGATTTTCTGGAAATTTACCGGATGCATCCAACAAAAGACGGAAAACTATGGTTACTTACATCTGCCGGTCTTATGCGTTATGATCCAGAAGCCGAATGGCTCACAGATTTTAGTGTGCATGTGAAATTAAATTTTAAACCTACACAAGCTGCTGTACTTCAATGGGATGACAATACGCTTATACTGGTTGGTGCAAACGGACTGGCTCTTGTCGATACGGATAAACTTGGTTATAAACATGCTTTTCCAAAGGTATTTTTAACACATTTGGATGTGTTTAATGAGCTTTACATACCGATGCTCGAAAATCTTGATGAAGTAACACTCGCCTACGACCAGAATTTTTTTACCATTCATTTTGGTACTGATCGTTGGGAAAAGGAAGAGCCTTACACTTATTACTACAAGCTCGAAGGATTTGATAATGAATGGAGGGCGTTGATGCCGCAGCAAAAATCAGCCTATTTTACTAATGTTCCGGCCGGAAATTATATTTTTAAAATGCGTACAGGTGATGCTTATGGCAATAGAAGTGATCAGGAGGCTCGTTTATTGATCAATGTGATTCCTGCCTGGTGGCAGCGCTGGTGGTTTATAGTTTTAATAATTCTTTCTATCATTGGATTTGTTGGTTTGATTTGGTTTTTACGAATACGTGATATCAAAATGAAATGGCTGAACACCGATCTTAATCAGCAGTTATTGCGTTTGCAGATGAATCCTCATTTTATTTTTAATTCCCTTACGTCCATTCAAAACTATATCTATTCCAATCAAACCCACCTTGCAGGCCAGTATTTATCAGATTTTGCAAGGTTGATCAGGCTTATTCTCGAAAACAGTCGTCACGAACTTATTAGCCTCGAAAAGGAAATTGAAACCATCAGTTTGTATATGGAACTTCAAAAGCTTCGTTTTACCGAGAAGATCGATTTTAGTATTAATGTTGATCAGGCAATAGATACTGAAGTTACCTATGTGCCTCCAATGATGACGCAGCCTTTTCTGGAAAATGCTTTGGAACACGGAATCAAAAATAGTTTTAGGGATGGTGTGATAGCATTGAGTTATAAGTTGGTTGATAAAAAAATCAGATTTGAATTGAGAGATAATGGAATTGGGATTGTGGCTTCAAAAAGTATGAAAACTGATGATCAGATTAATCAACATGAGTCCTTATCCATTTCCATTTGCCGTGAGCGTCTTCAACTGCTCGAAAGGAAAACAAAAACCCGAATTCCTTTCATTTTGGATGAAATTGTTGAAGATGGCCTGGTAAAAGGAACCCGAGTAGCTTTTGAAATACCACTGAGAGGTAGTTTTGTTAGTAAAAAAATTAAGGCATGAGCATAAAAGCATTAATTGTTGATGACGAGGAAAACTCGCGCAAAGCTTTATTAAATATGTTGCAATACTATTGCAAGGATATTGAAGTGATAGGACAGGCCGAAAACATTAGCAGTGCTTTTGAAATGGTAAATGAGCATAATCCTGATGTTGTTTTTCTGGATATTCAAATGCCCGGTGGGAATGGTTTTGAATTGTTGAAAAAGTTCAAACCAATTCCTTTCAAAGTGATTTTTGTTACGGCTTTTGATCATTTTGCCCTAAGAGCAATCAAGCTGAGTGCAGTGGATTATTTGCTTAAGCCTTTAAGCCCTAAGGAATTGATTAGATCGATAGATAAACTGGAAAAACAAATGGATGATGAGGATTTGCTTAATAAGCAAATTGAAACACTTGAAGATAATTTGCAACCAGACAAACCGGTAAAGAAAATTATCCTCAATACTTCCACCGCTATGCATGTGATCAAAATCAATGAGGTGATCCGCTGCGAAGCCGACGAAAATTACACCCGTGTAATCCAGGAAGATGGTAAAGCTGTGTTGGTTGCAAAAACACTCAAAGAGTTTGATGAGATGTTAAGTCCTTTTGGTTTTTGTCGCATTCATCAGTCCCATCTGATCAATCTTAGTCATGTGATAACCTTTGAAAAAAGTGTAGGTCTTGTAATTCTTTCAACTAAAGAACGCGTTCCTGTGTCGAGTCGACGAAAAGAATTCTTTCTGTCGGCCTTGCAACATCATGTTTGATTTTTGCAAATACTCAATCAGGTAATACACTTAATAAGTAAACTTAATCATTGATCAAATTGATTTGACTTTAGGGGCCTGCTATTACTAATTTGCAGCCATATGTAACCCCTTAAATCAATTTACAATGAAAACAAAAAATGTACTCATTGCCTTAGGCACACTGCTGATGTTTGTTATGTTTACAACATCATCATGCAAGAAAAAAGATGATCCGGAACCAACTCCGCCACCAACTACTTACACACCATCTTTTTCGGCAACATCAATAGCTATTGATGCCACAACAATCGATTTCTACATTACCTGTGTTACAGATGATTATGAATTGATTAAAGTAGAAGTAAAATCACCGGGCGCTTTGCAAGATGACACTTACCTTGGTAATGGCATGTTATTGATTCGAAGTGAACCAATTACATTTCCAAACTTTTTCGTTAGAACAAGTGGTACCTGGACGTTTATTATCACCGGAACAATTAAGAGTGGCTCGCATATAGGTGAGTCATTCACAGTTAGTACTTCTGTATCAGTAAGTGGTAAGTAAAAACTAAGCCGGTTTTGTTGCAAAGTTCATCCAACCATGAGATTGTTATTAGTACTTTTTGCTTTGGCTGTTATTCTGCCACTCGGTGGCTGCAAGCAGTCGGTTAATTCGGAAAATGAGTTATGTGACGGTGTTTTTTTTATGGACATGGATGGTTTTAGTAACAAAAGTATTTGCAGCGATCACCTCGATACGTACGTTCTTAATAAGAATGATTTAAGTTTAATGGTAATGAACGATGAACTTGCCGGAAAAGTAATCTTTGAGCTGATGCTTAATCCTTACGAAGGCCCCGGTGAATACAAATTTGGCACCAATGCCAACAAATGTGAAGTCATCGTTCGGGGTGCTTCGGATGAATTTTACAAATGTACCTCAGGAAATATCCTCGTAACCGAAGCCACTGCAAATAAAATGGAAGCTAATTTCTCAATCGTAATTGAGGGATTTTATAATAAAAAAGTTCTTCACGCCCGAGGAGGGGTACATTTGTAGTTTTCTCGTTTGATGTGATCAGTAGGGCCGGCCATTGCGCCGGCTTTGCTGGTTTATAAACCTTGTAATTGTTTGTCCATACTGAGCATAAACAAAGCAAGATCATATTTCACCGGGTCATGGTTATCAAACAGAAGTAACTGATTAGTGAGTTCATCTGCAGCTTTTTTGTCGTCTTGTTTTCTTTTTAGTAACCCCAGTTCGCGTGCGGATCTTCCTGTATGAAGATCAAGTGGGCAAATTAAGGCATGGGCTGGGATGCTTTTCCATAATCCAAAATCAATTCCGGATTCATCCTGCCTTACCATCCACCTCAAAAACATATTGATTCGCTTCGCAGAAGCGCCTTTTTCGGGATTTGCCAAATGTTTTTCGGTTCGTTTTTCGTGGGGATAACTCAACAGTATTTTTCTGACGAATACAATTGCATCCCAAATATTTCCCTGTGCAAAACCACTCGAAAAAGTCTGTTCCAATCCGTCATGTTTTCTGTAAATCATTGCAAGGGCATAAACCAAAGCATGGCAGTCAATACCTTTAAATGTTCTGTATTGAAATTGTTCCAATCGACTAAAATCTCTTGCTTTTGCTTGCATCAGGAATTGATAGGGAGCATTATCCATTAGTTGCATCAAAATACCTGCTCTTTCGATAATTTGTTTGCGCATCCCCCAGGATAACAATGCTGTAAGAAAACCAGCTATTTCAATATCTTCTTTGCTACTAAATTGATGTGGAATACTGATCGGGTCATTAGCAATAAAAATCAGATCTTTAGTGATTTGTGATAATTTGGAGTCGAGTAAGGCTTTTATATGAATCATAGGTGCAAAGTTAATTTTTGCCCGAAATAAAAAAGCCTTCCTTTTAAGGGGAAGGCTTTGATTTTGGTTTTTGGTTACAACTACTGTAATTCTTGAACAGTAATCACATTTTTAAGACCCATATTAATCGCATCTTCATTGAGCGGAATGAGTTTGTGATAGCGTTCGGGCAATGATTTCTTCAAGCCCCGAATTACGTTCTCCATCTTAACGACAGGCTTAATTTTGAGGTATGCGCCAAGCACAACCATATTAAAAATTTTAGTATTACCCATTTCAGCTGCTAATCGGGCGGCTTCAATCTGGTAAATGTTGATGTCTTTTCTTTCCGGATGACCGGTGATTCCGTTTGGATCGTAAAGTAAAGTGCCACCAGGCCGAACTCCCGATTCGAATTTATCCATCGACTGCTGGTTCAAGATGATGGCAGAGTCGAAAATCGTAAGAATAGGTGAGCTGATTCGTTCGTCGCTTACGATAACGGTAACGTTTGCTGTTCCCCCGCGCATTTCCGGGCCATAGGATGGCATCCAGCTTACTTCTTGGTCTTGCATAATGCCGCTATAAGCTAAAATCTTACCCATAGAGAGTACACCTTGTCCGCCAAATCCGGCTATAATTAATTCTTCAGTCATTGTTCTGGTATTTTAATTCAACATCTTAAAGTAACTGACCGTCAACTTTTATATCGCCGAGCGGGTAGAAAGGAAACATATTTTCCTCCATCCAAACATTGGAATCGCGAGGTGTCATTTTCCATCCGGAATTGCAATTGGAAACTATTTCAACAAAGGAGACGCCTGGCTTCCCGTCGCGTTGATTCTCGAATGCTTTTTTGATTGCTTTTTTAGCTTTTCTAACGTTTCCAGGGGTATGCACAGACTGACGTGTCACGAAATAGGTTCCTGGTAGCTGAGCAACTAATTCTGTGGCCTTTAAGGGGTTACCCATTGTTTGCACATCCCTGCCGAAAGGTGAGGTGGACGATTTCATACCGGGAAGGGTAGTAGGTGCCATCTGACCTCCAGTCATGCCATAAATACCATTATTGATAAATATAATCACAATTTTTTCGCCACGATTGCAGGCGTGTATGGTTTCGTTGGTGCCTATAGCAGCCAAATCGCCATCTCCCTGATAAGTGAAAACGATTTTATTTGGCCATACTCTTTTAATGCCAGTTGCTACGGCAGGAGCGCGTCCGTGTGCAGCTTGTTGCATATCAATATTCATGAATTCATAGGCAAGAACCGAGCATCCAACAGGAGCAACGCCAATGGTTTGTTCTTCCAAACCCAATTCTTCGATTACTTCCATCGTGATTCGGTGGGCAGTTCCATGACCGCAACCCGGACAATAACTCAGCACTTTGTCCGTCATGAGTTTAGTTTTGGTATAAACCAGATTTTCGGGTTTAATAATGTCTTCCAGTGTTATTTCAGCCATGATTTTAACCTCCTATTATTTTTTGTTCAAGCGCTTCGAGTACTTCTTCGGGTGTGTGCACAATGCCACCATAACGCCCAAAATGTTCCACTTTGGAGCAGCCTTTTACGGATAAATGAACATCTTCAACCATCTGTCCGGCACTCATTTCAACGGCCAGGAAGCCTTTTATGCCTTTGCCGCACATTTCAAACATTTTAACGGACGGGAAAGGGAATAGCGTGATCAAACGGAACAGTCCTGCTTTGATACCTTTTGCTCTTGCAAGCTTAACAGCTTTCTGAGCAATACGTGCACTCGAACCATATGCCACATAGATGTATTCAGCGTCATCACAATCGATTAATTCGTAACGAACTTCTTTTTCGGTAATTTCTTGGTATTTGGCTTGAAGCTTATGGTTGTGCTCTTCCATTTTATGGCTATCCAAATCCAACGAAGTGATTATTCTGCGTTCAGTTCCTGATTTTTTACCTGTTGTGGCCCACGGATATCTTTCATTGATTTCATCGTCGGTAAGTCGTGGAATTGGATCAAATAGTTCAACTTTTTCCATCATCTGACCAATTACCCCATCGCTGAGAATCAGCACGGGAATACGGTATTTGAATGCCAGATCAAATCCATCTCGCACAAAATCAGCCATTTCCTGCACTGATGCAGGTGCCAGCACAATCTGACGGTAATCGCCATGTCCGCCTCCTTTGGTGCTTTGAAAATAATCTGCTTGTGAAGGTTGAATGGTTCCAAGGCCTGGGCCGCCACGCACCACATTGGCATACAAGCAGGGTAGTTCTGCTCCTGCGATATAGGAAATGCCTTCTTGCTTGAGGCTGATACCGGGACTTGATGATGAAGTCATAACTTTTTTCCCTGCACCGGCAGCACCATAAACCATGTTGATGGCTGCAATTTCGCTTTCGGCCTGCAACACAACCATGCCGGTTCTGTCGGTTGGTTTTTCGGCCATGAGGTATTCAATCACCTCTGATTGAGGGGTTATCGGGTATCCAAAATAGGCATCAGCACCAGCTCTGATTGCTGCTTCTGCTAAGGCTTCGTTCCCCTTCATGAGTTTCAATTCGCTCATTATAATGTTTTTTAATTGTTTGACAATGATAGGTTAAAGTTTAACCTTATACACTGTAATCACACCGTCGGGGCAGACGATGGCACAGTTTGTACAGCCGATACACGCCTCAGGGTCTTCCATGTAAGCATAGTGGTATCCTTTGCCGTTTACTTCTTTAGCCAGTGCGATAACGTCGGTAGGGCAGGCCGGAATACAAACTTCACAACCCTTACACTTCTCAACGTCAACAACAATGGCTCCTCTGACTTTTGCCATATTATTTTTTATTTAAAAGTTAATGCTATCCATTGCTCAAAATTACAGTTTTTAGCGCTATTTTTAGTGATTATTGCTCTGTTAAATGGTTCATTACCTCTAATTTATAACCAGTTTAAATAGTGTTTTTATTTGGACTTGGTAAGCCTGATGTTTAAGGTTCATTTGTTTTGAGAATTATATTTTTTAAGTCATCATTTGTTAATTAGGACTTGCTGAAAAACTCGAAATCGACAATCCCTGTCAATATTACCCCCGCATATTGCGGGGCTGCACCTACTACGGTATTTTGATACACTCTATTTTTATAAAGATTATCGCCACGCTGTGGCTCATTTCAAGGTGCGTAGCACCGTTAATATTTATAAGGAATACTACTACAAGGTTTTGAGGTGCAGCCCCGCTGAGCGGGGGTAATATCTGGTGCAAGGATTTTTATTGCAGACTTCCAAATATCTTGCAGAAACCTCCCATGAGAATTCTATTTATTGTCACAATACCAATCAGTTAAAAGTTTTTCAGCAGGCCCTAATTAATAGGATGATTTTTGTGGAATTGAATGAGTCTTTCTTCCAGTTCGGACATCTGATCCATACTGATGAGCGAGGTACAGGCCCTTATGCCTTCGTGACGTTCGCTGCCCGTAATATCTAATGAGATTGCCGAGATACCATAGTAAATCATTTCTTCCAGCAAGTCGATTCCGCTGAAGCCGGGATAGGCATAGGTAAAATAAAATCCATCTGCAATGGGTTGGTCTTCATCTTTGTCATAAACAATGTTAAAGCCGTTTTCGATAAACAATCGTTTCATTATTGATGCCTTTTGTCCGTAAATTTTTACTTCTTCCACAAAATTGAATTGCCCATCGTTGGCGGCTTTCAGCATTGCGGCCAGGGCATACTGTGCGGAATGCGAAGTGCCGGAACTCAAGGGATAGAGCGTACCAAATACCATGGTATGCCCAAATAGATCGCTGGCATAAAACTGTTTCAAATCGGGGAATCGCCGGTTGAAAAGTATATCAGAAATAACCATCATACCTATTCGCTCACCGGCATAACTAAATGCTTTAGAACTGGAAATGAATAGTATAAAATTGTCGGTGTAATTGGCTACTGAAGGTTGATAGGGAGCTTGACCGGGCTTGCTGAAATCTTTACGGAAATCCATGCCAAAATATGCAAGATCTTCCATGATCACAACATCGTATTTATTGGATAATTCTCCAATAATTTGTAATTCCTTTTCGGTGAAGCAAATCCATGAAGGATTGTTAGGATTTGAATACAAAACCGAATGAATATGACCCTTTCTGAAATAACTTTCGAGTTTGTCGCGTAATTTATCACCGCGATAGTCGTACACATCAAAAGTTTCCATTTTAAGGTTCAATACTTTGTGTTGCTGTTTATGAACCGGAAAACCCGGATCGATAAAAAGCGTAGTATCTCTTTCTTTGTGCAGGCGGCTCAGGGTCAGAAATGAGGCAAAACCGCCTTGCATAGAACCAACAGTAGGAAGACAACTGCCTGGATCAACAGCGATATTCATGAAGTTTTTAACGAATCTGGAGATCTCTTCTTTTAGCTGTGGAATTCCTTGAATGTCAGGATATTTAGCTGCAACTCCGCTCTGAAGCGCTGCAACTTGCGCATCAGTGCCAATTTTTGAAGGTAATAATCCTGGTATGCCCATTTCCATCCGGATAAATTTGATGCCACTGGCCTTTTCGATTGTATCAACAAGTTTTTTTATTTCCCGGATGGAAGCAGTCCCAATTTTTTCAAGACCGCTTGCTTTGATTTTGGCTTTTACTATCTCTGCCGGAATAGGTGTATGCTGCATAATATTTTGTTTTAAAAAATTGCTAAAAAAGTCACCGAAGATTTGGCTTGCTGAGATGCAGTGATTTAAGCAGAATTTCCATGCAGAACAAGCACTCCGGGGCTTGCTATTGCGCCACTGTCAAAGATAAGGCTTTTATCCAAAGCTGGCGCAATCGTTTGCATTTTTAAGCTTATTTATAATCATTTTAGAAAAAAGCAGCTTTCGGGTGATGAGAAGGGTTTCTTATGATTAAACAACAGAATCATAATGTGGATTTTCAGGTTATTTCTGTGTTGCCAAACTCAGGATCAAACCCAGCGCAATGCCCAAGCTGGCAGCAAATAACACTTGAAAATCAACAGGCAATAAAAAAGTGATGGTATGAGCAGGAATCCAAAAGAAAGGAATAGTTTTTTTAAAAACAAAATTCCATTGTGTTTTCCAGTCAAGATTCGCGAAAATGCGTCCGATTGCTATGGGTCTTAAAAGTCCGCGTAGGGTGCCGCCAGTTTCAAGAATGTGAGTATCGGTGATTTTGTGAATGGTCATCATCACAGGGGCATATGTCAGATTCATGGCTGTGCTGATACTAAACGCTGTGAATAATGCCATTACACTCAATCGTCCTGACAATGATGTTGTAACTTCTGACCAACCAAAATAGCTCAGTAATTGCGGTGTGCCGGAAGCATAAATCACGAAAGCCATTTTGATGGTAATACCCAAAAATCCCCAAACAACTGCTCTGGGAAGGATTCCAAAGCCCTTTCGGTTGTAATTGCCTGTTTTTATGCGCAATGCCAAACATTCACCGAAAGTAGCAAGTACTGCAAATTTTACAAAACTCATAAGTATGCCATGCTCCAGATTGAGTTTCTCGTAGGTCAAAGCTAATCCTGGCATCCATGCAAAGGCAACTCCAATCAGCACAATTACCAAAATAACAATCCAATCGTTTCGTTTCATTGATTTGCTACTTTTTTATCCGGATGCGGGCATCTACAGCAACTACCTGTTTCGCATTTCCCAATAGCGGGTTTAGATCCATTTCGGCTATTTCAGGCGCTGCCTGGAGCAAAGCCGATAAATGCAAGATGATCTGTTGAAGTGCTTCTTCGTTAATACCTTCTTGTCCTCGAACGCCTTTAATGATGGGATAGCTTTTTATGGATTGTATCATATGTTTAGCTTCTTTTTCGTTGATAGGAACCAATCCAGAGGCTACGTCTTTTAACACTTCTATGAAAATACCTCCCAATCCAAAAAATACCAGATGTCCAAATTTATCCTCCTTGGTAGCACCGGCAAATAGCTCAGTTCCCTTTAGCATGGGTTGCAACAGGATGGCTGTGGTTTTAGGAATTTGTATCATGCGGTTAAATTCTTTAGTAACTTTTTCGGGGCTGTTGATATTCAATACCACACCACCTACATCAGATTTGTGTACAGGTCCTACTACTTTCATTACCAATGGATAACCAAGTTTTTCGGCAGCATTAAGTGCATCTTCCGGACGATCTACAACAGCTTCGCCAGCGCGCGGAATTTTGGCTGCATCCAACAGCTCACTTACATCTTTTGGAGTAAGGTATCCCTCATTAGAATTATGGATTACTTTACGTATTGCTGTATGGTCAATTTCGACATTATCCAAAAGATCTTCAGAAGGTTTCGGCGTTTGATAAACTTTAGCCAAGGCGCGTCCCAGATTTACTTCCTCAGGAAAATTGATACGACCTTTGTCGAGGAAAAACGCAACCTCTTTTGCAGCTGTGAGGGTAGAGGGTAGCACGGGAAACAAAGGCTTGCTGATTTCCTTCATTTTTTGATCCAACACCTCGTACACATCGAATATTTCAAAAAGGCCTGGTGTTCCAAAAATAACAATCATCACATCAATTTGACCAAAATCCTGATCGCATGCCGTAATAATTTTTCCGAGTTGCTCAGCGGTTCCAGTAGCCAGAAAATCAATAGGATTATTTACCGATGATCCGGCAAAAAGCTGTTCTTTAAGTTTTTCTGCTGCTTCACCATTGATTGCCGGCACTTCGAGACCGTTGTTTGAAAGTGCATCAGTTAGCATAACGGCTGGCCCGCCGGCATGAGTTATGATTGCGACACGTTTACCTTTAAGTTCGGGATGCATAAAAATTCCAGCCACAGTAATAAGTTCCTCACGACTGTGGCAGCGTACAATTCCGGCTTTTCGGAACAATGCTTCAACAGCAGTATCTGAACTGGCCAGCGCTCCTGTATGGGATGATGCAGCGCGACTGCCGGCTTCGCTTCCACCAGCTTTTATGGCTGCAATGCGACAGCCTTTAAGAATCAATGAACGTGCGTGTTTGAGTAATTTGGCAGGCTTGTCAATGTTTTCGATGTATAGTAGTTTTACTTTGCTGTCTTTTTCTTCATCGAAGCTTTCGTCCATGTATTGAAGGATTTCTTCAACACCCATCTGTGCAGAATTTCCAACACTAAAAACATTAGAAAAACGGAGACCATTTGGAATGCCGGCTTCCATGATAAAGCATGCCGTGGCGCCTGATCCTGAGATGAAATCGCAGCCTGTTGAATCGAGTTTGGGTATCGGATAAGTAAAAATACTGTGATGTTGAGGCGTAAGAATTCCAACGCAATTAGGACCGATCAATGCACCGTTTACGGCATTAATACTATTTACAATGCGGTCTTCTAAAATTTTACCTGCTGCACTTTCCTCGCTAAATCCGGCAGAAAGTATTATAAACGCGCGGGTATTATTACCAGCGATTAAAGCATCTACCAAATCAGGAATAAAACGGGCTGCAATAGCAATAATTGCCAGATCTGCATGAGGCATTGTTGTATTATCAGCATAGCTCTTAATCCCCTGTATGCTGGCTTCTTTGGGGTTCATTACAAAAAGTTTACCTGAAAAACCACCATCGATAAGGTTTTTCAATACTTTTCCACCAGGCTTATTGATGTCGTTTGATGCACCAACAACTACAATACTTTCGGGATGTGTTAAGGCTTTGTTGATCATGCTTATATTACTGTTTATAAATTAACAATAAAAGCACAAATGTAGTAAATTGAGCTAAAAATCTGCTTCGATGACTGGTATTTAGAATGAATACAAAAAGGCAGGCTATTTGCATAACCTGCCTGTTAAGAATTTTAAAATCAAAATATTATTCTAACATAACTGAAAGGGCAACCACACCGGGGCCAACGTTAGTTACCAGCACTGGGGAGGCTTCCTGAATAAATACAGGTTCTTGTCCGCCAGTGAGTTCTTTCATTTGATCGGCATACCATTGTGCTGTTTCCAGGTTATCGGCATGTGAAATTGCATAGCCCCACACTTTATTGTTGCCGACAAAGCGTTTCATTTCGTCCATTATAATTTTTTGGCTTGCTTTTTCTGACATTGGCTTACCGAAAGTTTCAGTTTTTCCGTGATTTTTGACTTCGACGATAGGTTTTATTCCCAGAATTTTTCCTAAGAATCCTTTGGAATAGCTTACACGGCCACTTTTCACCATATATTTCATGGTACGTGAGCTAACCAAAATTTTAGTGTTATCGGACCAAGCAGGAATGGATTGTACAATCTCATCATGAGTAAAACCACTTTCGATAGCTTTAGCAGTGCGAAGCACAATAAGACCAAGAGCGCTGGTAAGTTTTTTACTATCAATTACATCAATCTTTTTACCCGATTCATTTTGGATTTTTTTGGCTGCGTTTAAACTGTTTTGCCAGGTTCCGCTCATGCCCGCACTGATGTGAGCACTGATGATGCTTTTGTAATGTGTTGCTAAATAGTTGTAACGGTTCACAAATTCGCTAAAAGCAGGTTGTGCAGTGGTAGGATATACATCAGACACACGCAGCTTGTCAAAAAACTGTTGTGGTTGAATGGTAATGCGGTCAATGAAAAAATCCTGGCCAAAATGCACTGTAAGTGGCACAACCTGAATCTGATATTTCTCAATCATATCCATTGGCAGGTCGCAGGTAGAGTCGGTGATTAAGCCAATATCGAATTTTCGATTGCTCGCAATATCATTCTGCAATACCATATCATCCACTTTTTTGTAGGTGATTGTACCTAATGGAGCAATCTTTTGAAAAAGCTCCCAGGGTTTATCGGTGTGAATATGAATTCGCATTTTTTTATCCGAACCGGCAATCACCATCGAATCACCAAAGGGCGCCATGAGGGCATTAAATTCGCTACGTTTCAGGTTTGTTCCTGTTATCATTGCTTCGGTGCAATAACGAAAATTTATATCATCGTGGTCGATAGCGTCAGTGGCCTCAGCTATTTCGATTTTGTGATCTTCAAAATTTACGGCTATTTGTCCGTTTTTGAAGTAATCGAACATACCTTCAAGGAAAACTACAAAGCCTTTTGCGCCGGCATCTACCACATTTCGTTTAGCAAGAACAGGCAGATTTTCGGTTGTCATTTTCAGCGATTCCATGGCTTTTTTGAGTCCGTCGAGGAGTAATCTCAAAAAATCGTCGAATTTGTCTTTGAGCTGATAGATGTATTCAGCCCAATCTTTGATAACAGAAATCATTGTGCCTTCAACGGGATTGGCAATGGCCTCATAAGCATAACGAACCGCATTTTTCATGTATTCGGCAAAGCCGCTTACAGTAAGCGTCTGCTCTTCTTTGATTTCGTTGCTGAAACCATAAAGAAACTGCGCAAAAATAATACCTGAGTTTCCACGGGCTCCCACCATTGCTGCATCAGCAAGTGCTACTGCTGTGATCTTTAAATTGGGATGAGGTTGCGCAGTATTTGCAATACTTCGCATGGTGGAGGCCAGATTGGTTCCGGTATCGGCATCTGCAACCGGAAACACATTGATTTTGTTGAGCAACTTCTGGTTTTCAAAAATACGCTGAGCACCGGCCATAAAACTGTGATACAGCTGCAAACCGTTAATTTCAGTGATTTTAGTTTCCAATGTTTAAGGTGTTAGTGAATACTTTTGCCTTATAATTATCTGATATTGATTATAATACAAAAATTAAATCGTAGATAATCATTCAGTTGAATCTCATTCAGAGCCACAAAGATAGTAAAAGATTAATTATTGAGATTATCTGGTTTTTACTACTCAGATTTATTCTGCTTGAAAATACGATTGCTGTTGAAAATCAGTGTATTAAATTTTTGACTAAGAAATTTTAAATAAAATTGCGAAACTCATAAAGTATTATAAATCAATTTGATAAGATTTTTTCTAACGATTAATGAAATTTAACATACCGCTCAATTGTGATGGATTAAGCTCTTTTGGATTCGCATTGCTCAAAAAAAATTATTTTTACTGAATATTTCTAAAACATGTTTTTAATCATGAATACGTGTACTATTCTGCTAACCCCAAGCGATTTTTTATGCCAAGATTAGACAAATCAACCAAAGAACAAATTAGTAGTCTGAGTTACTCAGAACTTAAAGAAATTGTTTTGAAACTTGCTTCCAAGGATAAAATGGTTTACGAATTTGTTTTTGTGAATTACCTGGATAAATCGTTGGGAGCCAAGGAACTGTTTGAGAAAGCCAAGTCAGATCTGGATTATCTTTTTAGGAAAGGCTATAAAGGATATTCTCAACAGTTGAGGCTGGCAAATATGCTGTCGGCCTGTGTTAAGCGCATTAATGAATTTGTAAAAGTGTGTAAAAATATTAATTACGAGGTTGATTTGCTTATGTATGTACTTGACGAAGTTTTTTCTTTGCCTGAAAATACTTTTGGCACATGTTTCACGCAGTTCGATTCTAAAGTTGGCGTGCTTTTGAAAAGGGTGATTAATGTTGTTGCCAAAAAGCTTCACGAGGATTACAGGATGGATTACGCAGATCAAATCAATGTTTACCTCAAAAGATTACTCTGCACTTCCAGCCACATTGACAGTATTTACAACTTACCCTAAAGTATTTGATATGCAGTGAGATAGCTACCGATAAATTATAAAACGTCTAAGATTTTGAAACCTGTAAAAGTTGTTTGGATAGTATTGAATTGCTTCGTTCAACTTAATTAAATCACGACAATAAATTGTGGAACCTATCCATTGCGTCTTGTCGCAAGGCCTCAAAAACTACAATTGCCGTGCTTACCGAAACATTGAGCGAATCAGCAATACCAAGCATTGGAATGATCAGATTTTGATTGGCGGCATTAATCCATTGTTGAGATAATCCTGTTGATTCAGTTCCTGATACTATTGCCGCAGGTTTGGAATAATTTGCGTCGAGATAGTTTATGGAGGCTTCCAGATAAGTAGCAAAAATCTGAATCTTTTTAGATTTCAGCCATTGGATGGCCTCATTGCTGCTACATGCAACAACCGGTACGCTGAAAACACAACCCAAACTTGAGCGGATGGTATTTGGATTAAAAATGTCGGTAAGCGGATCGCATACCAAGATGGCATCGGCACGAGCTGCATCGGCAGTGCGCAGTATGGCACCCAAGTTGCCGGGCTTTTCCACAGCTTCCAGAACGATAATCAAAGGATTGTTGGATAATTGCAATTTTTCCAAACTATTTTGAGGAGTGAAAGCCACTGCCAATAACCCATCACTTTCGCCCCGATAGGCGATTTTTTCAAAGACTGCTTTGCTTACAGCTATCTTGTTTTTCGAAGGCCAATCAGGATCTTCAGGACAAAGATCGGGGCAATAGAATAATGTTTCAAGGTTTACTTTATAAGCAATTGCCCGTTCGATTTCGCGACGACCTTCAACGAGAATACGATTCGTTTTGCGGCGCTCCGATGACTTTTGAAGGCGCACAACTGCCTTAATCTGAGGATTTGTTTTACTGGTAATCATGTGAGTGATTGAATATTTTCTTCATAGAAAATTCCGCGCAGGCTCAACTCTTCCAGCATGAAACGCACCGCTTCTTCTGATTGCCCAATCGTTTCCGGAAAATGGATTCCGGGTTTATTCCAAAGGCCGGTATGGATCAGCCGCAATGCAGCAGTGGCAGCATAGCCTGTTGTGCGCGCCATGGAGTGGGTTTCGCTTTCAGAGTCATATTGATCAAAAAGCTCGTAGGTATAACGCATTCGGCCTTCTTGTGAATGAATACCTTCTACAATTATTCGCATTACTGTAAAATCAGCTTCTCCGGCTTCCAGTTGCCAATTTTTGAAAAGGATTTGTTGCGTAAAGCTGAGTGGAGATTGCCCGGAAGGATCATCTTCAAGCGGTTTATCATTTAAAAAACCACTGTCGCGCAAGAGCTTTACCTTGGCGGCATGACCTGGGTAGCGTAAAGTTTTTTCGGCCATGAAGTCGGCTTTCAAAGTAGTGATAAGGGATCTGAGTCCATCGCTGTTGAAAGCCTCTAATGTTCCGATTCCTTCAAAATGTAGTTGTTCGAGATCAGAAAGCGCAGGTTTCTCTACTATCCTTCCATATGCTATCAGGCGCGCCGGACGCGTATATTCTTCGATTACGTCTGCCGGCGAAAAAACAGCTTTGTATTCCCAGGGTTGGGTGCGCTCGGACGGAAGCCCACCCACATAAATAAGGATGTTGTTGGTTTTGTCCAATTGCGCACTGGCATAACCACTCAACAAATGACTCATGCCTGGCGCAACGCCCATATCGCAGATTACACAGCTGCCATATTTTAATGCTGATTCGTTGAGCGCAAGCGGATTTTCGGGATAGAAAGCAATATCTACAATCGGTTTTCCCTTTTGGATAAGCTTATTTAGCACCTCGAAGCCCATGGCACCCGGAACGGCATTTATGTAATAGTCAAAACCTGAACACCAATCGTCAGCTGGATTAAAATGCCTTAAATCGTGATGAAAAGTGCTTATATTAAAAGAATTAGCCAGTTTCAGGCGGTCATGATTTAGATCGGCAATACTTACTTCAAAGGTTTTATCTTTTGCCAGGTCTTTTGCTATTGGCAAGCCAACAAGCCCGGCGCCCATTACAAGGACTTTAGGTTTTGTATTCATAGTTATGTTTTTATTACCCGAAATTTTACACGTTGGCTTAGCAAAACGCCAGCTGCAACAAGCAATATTCCGAGTATTTTGTCAAAGGTAAGGCTTTCTCCCCAAAGCAAAAAGCTGAAAAAAGCTGTAAAAACAGGGATGGTATTGGTATAGCTGTTTGCATAAGCTATTCCCAGTTTTTCAACACCATAGGTGAAAGTAACAAAGGCAAGTGAGCTGGCAAATACGCCCAAAAGAAGTAAAGGGATAACCCATTCAGTGCTATATTCGATTGTGCTTAAACTTGCAGATTCAAGTCCGAACACGACAGGTACAAAATAAAATATCCCGATCAGGTTTTGAATAAAAACGATCTGTATGGGGCCATATGAAAAAGTAAGCTTTTTGAGCAACACACCATATATAATAGCAGCAACTACAGCCATAAATAAAAAAGCAAGTCCGGCAAGCGAAACTGTAATACCCGATTTCCGTTCGATGAGCATAATAAGTACACCTGCAAAAGAAATAAACAAACCTAATATATTGATTACTTTGATTCGTTCGCGCAGCAAAAGAAAGGCAAACACGGGTGTAAAGACAGGTATTGTGGCAATAATGGCAGCACTAATTGTTGGCGATACCAGATTGAGCCCAAAACTTTCGCCAATGAAATAGAGGAATGGATTGAAAAATGAAACCCCTAGTAATAGCGGCCAATGAGCTTTTTGAAACCTGAAACTTTTTCCTCTAAGCTTGATAATGATAGCCAAAAAGGGAACCGAAATGATAAGCCTGAACCATACCGTTGTGGCAGGCTGCAAAAACTCAAAAACCTGTTTCGACCAGATATAGGAAATGCCCCAAATCAACATGGCAATCAAGGTGAAAAGATGGGGTTTGAGCTTATTTTGATTCACTTTTGTTGAAATGGTGTGCAAATGTAACTGATTTTTATTTTCTTTGCTACATCATTTATGTTGCATACAAATTAATTATGAGTGATTTTACTGATGTTCTCATCAACCTTCGCAAAATTGTTCGCTCAATCAATCTGGAGTCGAAACGCATTCAAAAAGAGTTTGGAATTAGTATCCCGCAGTTGCTTTGCCTGCATTACCTGGCCTCTAATCCTGTATATCAATCTACTATAAGTGGAATTGCAGCCTATCTCAATCTCAACCTGAGCACTGTAACAGGTATTGTAAGTCGGCTCGAAAAGAAGCATCTTGTTGCCCGTTTGCCCAAATCTGGCGATAAACGAATTACAGTGGTTAGCCTAACTTCTTCCGGAAAAAAGCTTTTGGATCAGTCTCCTGAATTGATGCATCAGCAATTGTCGCATAAGCTGGCTGCGCTCTCAGAAGCCGAAATCAAGCGACTCAAAGATTCACTCGGGCTCTTGGTACAATGTTTCAACATCAAGGAGGAGTCGGCTTCACCCATGATCACTATTGATGACTTTCAGTATTGAATTGGTTTGGTATATTTTTTAGTTTGAATAGAAATTATCATCTTGCCTTTTTCTTTCAATTTATTTATAATTTTTACCGGGTTTTTTATAAAGCGGTTAAATACTTGTAAAAGAATATAATAGAATGCTCTGACTGGGCGTTAGGAGTATTCGAATTTGGTGCTTTCAAGTATTTGTTGTATTTTTGTTTCTGTACAAACTAATTATTCATTCTACTTTAATTATAATCATTAGATGAAAGAAGAAATCATAATAGCTTTTGTTAAATATCTTCAAGACAACGGCTTCGAGCAAGTGAAGTTTGCTTCCAAAGATAATTCAGCAATGCAGTCGGACACATCGACAAAAAAAGAACTATCATTTGAACCAGATATATCGGCAAAAAATGAAGGTGTTAGCTATTATTATAAATACCTTGAAGGCAAACAGGATGCCTCCGGACTGATTAAAGCGATAAGAAGTTTCATCAGAAATAAAAATCAGCATCAGGAATTAAAGCTTTTGGTGCCACTCAAACAAAGCGATGGCGTGATACAAATTCTTAATGCGCATCAGCTCGAAGGTGTGGGTATAATCAGGGTGAGTCCGCGTAAAACTGCTATGCAATAAGCCAACTTAAAACACAGCCAGAATGAACTGGATTGATTACCTAATTTTTATCGTTTACATGGCCGGCATGCTTGGTGTGGGCTTTTATTTTCATCTCAGGAACAAAGATGTGGAGGATTATTATGTTGGTGGTCGTGGAATGGGACGCTGGCATATTGGTTTGTCGGTAGTGGCAACAGACGTTGGTGGTGGTTTTTCAATTGGTTTGGGCGGATTGGGCTTTTTAATTGGTGTGTCGGGCAGCTGGATGCTTTTTACTGGTTTTCTGGGCGCCTGGTTAAGCGGAGTTTTCCTAATACCGCGAATTAAAAGACTAGCCGACAAGCAGAAATTTTTTACTTTTCCTGAAGTTTTTCGACATTTTTATGGCAAAAAGGCTGCACTTATCGCTGGATTGATTTCTGGCATTGGATATCTTGGCTTCACAAGTTCGCAATTACTAGCCGGTGCCAAACTGGCTTCTGCAGCTTTTGTTGATCTTAACCTATCCTATGCACTTGTGATCATGGGTTTTGTAGCAGTAATTTATACTGTTCTTGGTGGTATAAAAGCAGTTATATATACCGACACGGTTCAATGGATTTTGTTAATGGCTGGCTTGATATTTTTGGGAATACCCTTCTCGTGGATCGCAGTTGGCGGTTGGGAAGCTATACAGTCTGCTCTTCCGGATGAGTTCTTTTCGTTTGGTAACCTCAGCTGGCAGCAGTTTCTTAATTGGATGGTTACTATATTACCGATTTGGTTTGTAGGGATGACGCTATATCAGCGAATTTATGCCAGTCGATCGGTATCAGAAGCACGTAAAGCCTGGATCATTGCTGGTTTATTTGAATGGCCCATAATGGCTTTTATGGGCGTTGGCCTGGGACTCATCAGTCGGGTGGCTTATCAAAATGGTATGTTTGAAGCATTAGGCTTTGCGGCTGGCAGCGGCATGGACGCTGAAATGGGATTACCATTATTGCTACGTACTATTATGCCCGTTGGTTTGATGGGACTTATTCTTTCTGCTTATTTTTCAGCAATTTTATCCACTGCTGATAGCTGTTTGATGGCGTCTTCTTCCAATATGATGCACGATCTTTTACAAAGGTTGTTTCCAAATGCCATTACTGAGCAGGTTGCCATGAAAGCCTCAAAATTAATGACTTTGTTGCTGGGTGTTTTAGCCGTAATTATTGCCAGTCAGCTCACCGAGGTTCTTTCGCTGATGCTGTATTCATATGCTTTTATGGTCAGCGGATTGCTAGTTCCTTTGCTGGCTGCGGTATTTTTAAATCAGCGAAACGAATGGGCCGCTTTAGCTGCTATGATTGCTGGCGGAGGAACAACCGTCATCTTGTTGATCCTTGAAATTAATTTACCTTATGGCTTGGATGCCAATGTGTTTGGTATCACAGCTTCATTTTTATCTTATTTATTCATTTATTATTCAAAAAATATTTTCAACCATGGAAATTCAAATCTATGACAGTTATCTCCCGATGGGAACACTCGAAAAAAGAAATATTGTTGACTTTTTACATCAGCATCTCGATGAGTTTGGTGATTCAAAAGAGGCAATACGCAAGGCGATTGATTACGCAATAGGCGAAACATCTGTAGTTGGTGGTTTTGTAATTGTTGGCAGTATCGACGGAAAAATGGCCGGAGCAGTAGTTATAAATCGCACCGGAATGGAGGAATATATTCCTGAGAACATTCTGGTTTATATTGCGGTAGATGCCGAATTGCGCGGTAAAGGTATTGGTAAGCAGCTGATGAATAAGGCTATAGACCTTGCGAAAGGGAATGTAGCGTTGCATGTTGAGCCAAACAATCCTGCCCGTTTTTTATACGAAAAAGTTGGTTTTACGAACAAGTATCTGGAGTATCGTCTGATTAAAAACTAATGACAGCTACAGGTCTATACACCCCTTCAGCCATAGAGTTGAGCTACGAGGCCATTGCACATAACCTCAGTTTTATCAAGAGGTTCGTAAAAAAGAATGTGCGCATTTCTTCAGTTGTTAAAGGGAATGCTTATGGGCATGGGATAGAAATTTATGTTCCGGCTGCAGAGCATTGCGGAATTGATCATTTTTCGGTTTTCAGTATCGACGAAGCTGAGCGGGTAATGCGTATAAAACAGCCCGAAACCACCGTGATGATCATGGGATGGATACCGGACGAAGGTTTAAGTTGGGTACTTGAAAATGAGATTGAATTTTGGATTTTCGAGCCTGAAAGGCTGAAAGAAGCACTAAAAATTGCTGATAAAATTGGAGTTAAAGCCCGAATACATATCGAGTTGGAAACCGGAATGAACAGAACCGGATTTGGGCCTTACGATTTGAATGAGATTTGGCCATTGCTGAGAGCCAATAAGCACGCTTATGTGCTCGAAGGCCTTTGCACTCACCTGGCTGGTGCCGAAAGCATTGCCAATCATGTTCGGATTCAGCGTCAAATAAAACGTTTCCGCTTGCTTACAGGACTTTTTAACGATCATGGTTTTCATGCCAATAGCATTCACGCTGCCAGCTCGGCTGCTACAATTGTTTACCCGGCTTTTCAATTCGATATGGTTCGGGTAGGGATTCTGCAATATGGCTATTGGCCGAGTAAAGAAACTTTTATCCATTATGTGAGCCGTCGCAAGAAAAAAATTGATCCGCTCAATCGTATCATCAGCTGGAAAAGTTCGGTGATGGCTGTGAAGAATGTTCGTCAGGGCGAATTTGTTAGTTATGGAACTACTTATCTTGCAACCGAAGATAAAACCATCGCCATAGTTCCTACCGGATATTCACATGGCTATAGCAGATCGCTTTCTAATTCGGGCAGAATATTGATACATGGTCAGCGTGTAGCCGTTATTGGAATGATCAATATGAATATGCTGATAGCAGATGTGTCGTCACTAGATGATGTCGTTGTGGGAGATGAAGTGGTTTTGATAGGCGAACAGGAACATCAAACGATTAGTGTTGCCTCATTTAGCGAATTAAGTAATCAATTGAATTATGAATTATTAACGCGGCTTCCTGCTGGAATTTTACGCCGCTTAACACCTTAAGTAAAATGGCTTTTATTGAAATGAATTATCAGAAATTGAATCATAATTTTAATTTTCTGAACAATTTTTTCGAAAAACGAAACATCCATTGGGGAGTCGTTTCGAAATTGTTATGTGGGAATGAGGCCTATATACGTGAGTTGATCGAAATGGGTATTCGCGAGGTACACGATAGCCGGATCAGTAACCTCAAGGTTATCAAAAAAATCAACAAAGATGTTCAAACGGTTTATATCAAGCCACCCGCCCGAAGAGCAGTAAAAAGTTTGGTGCGCTATGCCGATGTGAGTTTTAATACTGAATTTGAAACCATTAAGTTGATTTCAGAAGAGGCAGTAAGGCAGCATAAAAAGCACAAAATCATTATCATGATCGAGATGGGCGACCTTCGCGAAGGCGTGTTAGGAGATAATTTAATTGATTTTTATTCATCGATTTTTGAGCTGCCAAACATTGAAATTGTGGGAATCGGCACCAACCTCAATTGCCTTAATGGTGTAATGCCCAGCCACGACAAGCTGATACAGCTGAGTTTGTACAAGCAACTTATTGATGCTACTTTTAAGGTAAAAATCCCATGGGTTTCGGGAGGTAGTTCTGTAACGATTCCACTTTTGCTCAAAAAGATGCTCCCGGCCGGAATCAATCATTTCAGGGTAGGGGAGTCCTTGTATTTTGGAAATAACCTGGTGACCAATAAAACCATCAAAGGCATGAAATCAAATGTGTTTACTTTATATGCCGAAATTGTTGAGCTAATGGAAAAGCCGGTTGTTCCAATTGGTGAGCTGGGAACCAATGTTGCCGGCGAAAAGTTTCAAGTGGACGAAGCTGATTATGGAAAATCATCTTGCAGGGCTTTGCTGGACATTGGTTTGCTAGATGTGGATCCGCACCATTTAAAACCAATAAAAACCGGAATCGACATCACCGGAGCCAGTTCTGATATGTTGGCTGTTGACCTGGGCAAAAACAGAGGAGGATTTAAGGTGGGAGACCTGTTAGCCTTTAACCTTGACTATATGGGTGTGCTCAAGATTCTCAATTCCAATTATATTGACAAGAGAATTACCAACAAACCTCTTGAAAGTTAAGACCTGTCTGCCTCGCTGAGTAAGCGCGTATAATGTTTCAGACTTCTTAACAAAAGTGTGATTATCAATGCTATGCCAAAAATATAAACAGTGTTTCGCTGATAACTGAAACTTCCGCTTAGGAAATACGTTCTGATAAGGTCGATAAACATAAATCCAAATACCGTGGCCAGCATTCCGGAATATTCGCGCCTTAACACACTTTTTAGGCTAAAAGGAATTTGATTTTTTTTGTAGTTTTTGAAGCAGGGAATAAATGCCGGTGTTGTAAGCGACCAATCCAGGTAGCTTTGTCCGAATTTCCTTTCAAGGAAACGCTCTTCAGCAAACATGATGCGTTCATAGTACAGCCAAAAAGCAAGTGATATGAGCACAACAAAACTTAAATTGAAAGTAAACAGCACAATACCGATCCACATAAAATAATTACCTACATAAAGCGGATGACGCATCAAACTGTATATACCTGAGGTGTTTAGGCTTTCGGCTACCTGTCCCTCTTTGGTATTTCGCCCCGAAGTGCCCTTGGGCGTTGTACCTATGCTGACCGCACGAATCACAAAACCCAATGCGCTTAAAAAAATGGCAATCCAGGAAATGAGCTGCTGATTTTGCTCATTTAGCCAACTGATATTGGTGAAATAAACCACCGGAACAGCAATTAAAAACAAAACAACTGGCAGCTCGCCACGATGCCGGAAAAGCCAGTTACCACTTTTTTCGAAGGAATGAATCAGAGCCATAGTATGGGGTATTTTTGCAACCGCAAAGGTAGGTTTTTTAGAGAATGCTTTAAATTTAATTGTAAAGCATTGATAAACATAATAGTAGATTAATATTTTGCGGTATTAAAAATTCCCGCTCAAAAGGCTATATTTGCAACAATAAACATCCATCAAGCTATCATGAGGTTCGGCAATCAATACAAACAACGAAATAATCCTTTAGTGTACCTGTATTTTTTACTCCCTATTTGCTTGATATTACCTTTTAATATTTTGCTATCTCAAGGTAATAATATGAGCGTCAATTATTTGAAAGAACTTGAAAAGATACGTTTAACAAATCCAAATCAGGTAAAGCATGAGCTGTTGGAGTTTTTACCGCAAGCAACCGATTTAAAGAATCCCGAACGAACAATGTTCTTTAAATTATTGGCAAAGGTTTATGTGGATTTGTCAATCAGCGATTCTGCCTTAGCTTTTAACCGCAATAGTATGGCAGAACTCAATGAAGTTGAAGACCTTAACATTCATTTTGATGTGTACAACACACAAGGTCAAATTTTTAATATGAAACAGCAATACGATTCAGCCCTATATTATTTTGAACTGATGCATGGTATTGCTGAGCAATTGCATGATACCATCAAATTGGCTGCCTATTACAATAACAGGGCCATGGTTGAAGATGATTTGGGTAACCGGATAGCTGCGTACGAAACCTTTATGAAAGCACTTGAATTGTTTGAACTGCTTGATGATCAGTCAAGTTTAGCCGTTACGTATAATAATCTGGCTCAAATCAACCTATCACTTGGTGAACTAGAAAAATCAATCACCTATTTTAATCAGGCTATAGCAATCAATAAAAGGCTCAACAACTTGATTAATTTGACCATGAACTATAATAATATCGGTATCACTTATAAAGAGCTTGGTAGGAATGAGGATGCAATTGCAGTTTTTCTGGAGTCAATTATTATTGCCCGGCAAACTGGCAGTGTATATGATGAAGCTCGGGCTGAACACAATCTGGGGAATATTTACAGACAACAAGGTGATTTTGATCTTGCCAAAAAAAAATATTTGGAATCCCTCAAAATCTGCACAGTAAATGATATAAAATTTGGTGTAATGGTTAATTACGTGGGTCTGGCAGAACTTTACGAAGAAACCAAAAACTGGGATCAATGTGAATACTTTGCAACAAGGGCCATTAAATTGGGGAAGGAATTTGATCATTTTGCAACCCTTAAGGATTCTTATCGTTTGCTTTCGATGGTCAATGAAAATAGAAACAATTATGCAAAAGCCCTCGAATTTTATAAACTTTTTCATATAGCCGACGACACGGTAACTGCAAGGGATTACCGGGATTTTTTAATCGAACTTCAAACCAAATACGATACCGAGCGTAAGGAACTTGAAAATGAAACCCTAAAATTTGAAAATGAAAGGAAAACACAAATCATAGCAGATCAACAGGTTATAACAATTACTGTAAGTCTGGCTCTTTTCTTTGTTCTGCTATTGGTGTTTTTCCTGATCCGTACCCAACGCAACTTACAAAAAGCCAATCAAAAATTAAATCAGCTTAATCTGGAATTTGCCGCACAGAATAAATTACTTGTAGAGACTGTTGATACCAAAGACAAGCTCTTTTCGATAATAGGACACGATTTGCGTTCACCATTTAATAGTATGTTGGGATTTCTAAACCTGATGGTTGAGGATTTTGATTCGTTTGAAAAAGAGGAACAGAAAGTAGTATTAAGTGATTTTTATAAAAAGAGTACTGATCTTTATAACCTGGTCGAAAATTTATTACAATGGGCGTTGCAGCAAAAAGGTGATATCAGCTATCAGCCTGATTATAATGACCTTTGGGAAATTCTCAACGAAGAAATTACTTTTCTGAAGTCGAGAGCCGATCGAAAACAAATTATGATTCAAAACAAGGTTTCTGAGAACTTGATTGTTTACTGCGATCATAATATGATCGGTACCATTTTCAGAAATATCATCAATAATGCCATCAAGTTTACTCCACATCATGGAACAGTTTCAATAGAGGCAGAAATTAGAGCTAATGATGTGGATATTAGTATATGTGATACCGGAAAGGGAATGGATACTGCTACCATTAACCGTATCATGAATGCTGATACTTTTTACTCTTCAAAAGGCACTGATAAGGAGTCGGGTGTAGGCCTTGGGCTAAAAATTGTAAAGGAATTCGTTCATGCTCACAAAGGGGAAATCGTTGTAAAGAGTTCTCTGGGTGAGGGCAGTTGTTTTACGGTGCGCCTTAATAGGCACTAATTCTTTTTTGCAAGGCCCTGTAACTTTTACACAGCAGCTTGCGTCTGATGAAAAAACGATTATTTTTTGAATCGTTTGCAATTCAAATTTATTCACTTTATCCAAAATGATATGAAAAGAAATGTTTTATTGAATTCACTCATGATTTGGCTTGGTATCATACTTATTGCCAGTGTATTATCACAAGCTAATGCTGCAGTTTTGCCGGTTTCGGCTGTAAAAGAAACACGCGATATTTCTGCTTTTACCCGCCTTGATGTAAGTGGTGCTTTCGAGGTTTTTTTGGTGCAGGGAGATGCGCACGAACTCATCATTGAAGCGGATGACGATATTATGGATCGTATCGAAACCCGTGTTAGTGGCGGAGAACTCGAAATCTTTGTGAGAGGTACTATCAGGTCTTACAAAACCATGAAAGCATACATTACTTTTAAAGACCTGAGCGAGATTGAATTAAGCGGTGCTGTTCAACTTGAAGGAGGCAATAAGATGCAATTTGATAAGCTTGAATTGGAAATGTCTGGTGCCAGTGAGGTGGCTCTTGAAATGGAAGCAAATAGTCTGGATATTGATTTAAGTGGGGCAAGCAAACTAACGATTGAGGGCGTTGTTGGAAACCTCGATGCTGATTGTTCGGGAGCATGCAAGCTTTACCTGGCTAACTTAAAAGCTACTACTGTTGACTTTGATAGCAGTGGTGCCTCCTCGGCTGAGTTTTGGGTAACCGAAAGCCTTGATGTTGAAGGAAGCGGTGCTTCAAATATTCGTTATAAAGGAGAACCGAAAAAAGTAAATGTTAACACATCTGGAGCATCAAGTGTGAGGAAATTCTGACAGCAAATAAAAACTTAAAAAGCCGGTAATACGATTTTTTTGACTTACCGGTTTTTTTATAGTTTTGTGTTATGGGTTTCAGTCAGGTAGATTTTTATACTTCCTACTGTAATTTTTGCTTCAATCATAATAGGTATTCTGGCTAAGTCATTGCTTACCCATACTAAAAGTTCTTCGCCAGCTTTAAACATGGTTCCCCGGTCAAGTACAGCAGAAAATAAGATGCAATCCCAATATTTTCCATCCCTGTTTTTTATTTTTTCTTGGCCTTTCAACACAACAGGTAACTCAAATGTTTTGCCATCGAGCAGCAAGCTAAGGCTGATTGTGTCGTCTTGAGTGTAGTTTTCAAAAGGGAGCGAACGTGCTACATAGCTGGCTGTAAGCACATCATATGTGCACTCCAAAAGCATAATATTATCAGTATGATAAGGCGTTCTTGATTCCTCCCTTTCAGCAAGAACGCGTTGTTCGTCCGGGTAAAAATGATATTGATTAAGAATTCTAAAACCACCTTCGAGTGTATGCCTGCGCGAATAGAGCGGTTGTAAATCTGAGGTTCGGCTATAAACTTCAAAAGTATCCCTTACCTTAAAAAGCCAATCCCAGCGTTTAAAGGAATGACCCGTACTAAAGAAGTGATAAACCGAATGATCTTGAAATTGGGTAAGCTTGGCATCGAAATTTACTTCACCGGCGTTAATCCATAAGATGCCCCAGTTATAAGAAACTGTGTAACGGAGTTTTTCGCCTGCAATAAAACTGCGGTTGTCGGTCGCACATGTGGGCTGAGCAAATACACTAAAATGTAACAGGATGAAAAAGCTTAGGAGTAGTTTAGATTTCATTGTTTGCAGTAAGGCGTCAAAAATACATGTTTTTTCGAGGATTGCATGGTATATTTCTTAAATCTAAACTAAGCATTTAGCTATAACTTCTGGTGCGTTTTGATTATGTTAATTATATAACAAAAGGATTTATACGCTATCTATTAACATTTATTTGGAAAGATTCTAAATAGAATATTTTATGTTTGCCCCTTATTTTTCACAATTACTTTAAAACTTTCATTGATGAACTCTTCAACGAAACAGCCTAAAGGTTTGGTAAATAAGTTTTTGCATATTGTAGAGAAAATAGGAAATGCCCTGCCTCATCCGGCAACACTTTTTGCCATTTTTGCTGTCCTGGCCTTAATCCTTTCGTGGATTGCTTCCCAATTCGATCTCGAGGTTACACATCCCGGAACGGGTGAACTGATACGTCCTGTAAATTTGCTTTCGATTCATGGCTTGCATAAAATCATCACCGAGATGGTAACCAATTTTACCAGTTTTGCTCCTCTGGGTGTAGTGCTTGTTGCGATGTTAGGTATCGGAATAGCAGAAGGTTCGGGGCTTATCGGCACTGCATTGCGCTTGATGGTGTTGTCTTCTCCGCGTCGGATTTCGACTTTTGTAGTAGTTTTTGCAGGAATTTTGTCTAATACCGCAAGTGAAGTGGGTTATGTGTTACTTGTGCCGCTTAGCGCAATTATCTTTCTTGCAGTTGGCAGGCATCCTATTGCAGGAATGGCAGCGGCTTTTGCTGGTGTATCGGGTGGTTACAGTGCCAATTTGCTTTTAGGAACAATAGATCCGCTGTTGGCCGGGCTATCGCAGGAGGCTGCACAAATTATTGATGCAGATTATGTTGTAAACCCAGCGGCTAACTATTATTTTATGTTCGTTTCAACTTTTTTTATTGCTGCTGCAGGCACATGGGTTACGGAGCGGATAATTGAGCCACGGCTTGGAAAATATAGTGGTTCCGAAACCGAAGAAATAAAACGCCTCAGCAAAGCTGAGAAGAAAGGACTACGCTATGCAGCAATAACAGCAGTAATTTTGATTGCTGTAATGTTGTGGGGAACCGTTCCGGCATCAGGCTTTTTACGCGATGCAGAAACCGGCAGTCTGCTGCACTCGCCCTTTATGGATGGAATCGTAGCAATCATTTTTATCACGGCAGCCGTGATGGGTATTGCTTATGGTATTGGCGCCGGCAGCATCAAAAGCGATAATGATGTGATGAAGGGCATGGGAAAATCTATGGAAGCACTTGGCGTTTATATTGTTTTGGTGTTTTTTGCAGCGCAATTTGTGGCTTATTTCAAATGGACCAATCTGGGTTTGATTTTCGCTATCGAAGGAGCAGGAGCTTTGCAGGCTTCCGGCTTGGGAAGTATTCCGCTAATGATTGGTTTTATCATCATCACGGCTATCATTAACATGGTAATGGGAAGTGCTTCTGCCAAGTGGACGATCATGGCGCCGGTTTTTATTCCGATGTTTATGTTGCTCGGATATAGCCCCGAACTCACGCAAGTGGTTTATCGTATCGGTGATTCGGTAACCAATATCATATCGCCTATGATGTCGTATTTTGCATTGATTGTAGCCTTTATGCAAAAATACGACAAGAAAGCTGGTATCGGAACTATCATTTCAACCATGTTGCCTTATACCGTAATTTTTTCCATTGTATGGATAATTATACTGGTCGCATGGATGATTTTTGGTTTGCCAATTGGTCCAGATGCTCCGCTTACTTATGAGATGAACTAAGATTTGACTAGCGATACAAAAACCGTTTGCCTGTTTCGCGTAAAAGCTGTTCTTTATAGCTGTGCGGATAGCCCGGGAATATTGGCGATTCGGGATATCCTCAGGGATTTCGCAATAATTTGCCGTCTTTTTCTTGTTTTATATTGCCATCCAGGTATTTAACGAGTAAAAATTCGCTTAGCTCCTGCCAACGATTAACTGTCATTTGTACCCTATTGAACGAATAACCGCTCAATGCATAAAGGACAAGCACCAGAACCAGGAAACTTTTATATAGTAGAAATGCATCAAACCTGAAAAAAAATACATTTGACGTATAAAATATTTATATTTGCACGTAAATTAATTGAAAGATTATGGAAACTAAATTAACATTAAGATTAAATGATAGTGTTATTGAGAGAGCTAAAATCTATGCTCGCCGCCATAGGATTAGTCTTTCGAAATTAATAGAATCTTATCTGGATAGCATAACAAAAGAAAAAGAAGCTGATAAGGAGGTAGCTATTACTCCGCTTGTAGAAAGCTTAAGCGGCGTGATTAATTTGCCGGCCGACTTCAATTATAAAAGCGCGTATCGTGATTATTTAGAGGAAAAGTACCGATGAAAAAAGTATTTATTGATACCAATATTGTTATTGATTTATTATCGCGTAGACTGCCTTTTTTTGAAGAAGCAGCGGAATTATTTTCTCTGGCTGATAAAAAGCAAATCAAATTAGCAGTTTCATCTTTGACATTTGCAAATACAAGTTATGTTTTATTGAAACAAATAGATTCGAGTAAAGCAAAATCAGTTTTAAGAAAGCTTAAGTTGATTCTTAAAGTATTGCCATTAGACGATAAAATTATTGGTCTGGCATTAAATGACGAGACTTTTTCAGATTTTGAGGACAGTCTTCAATACTTTACAGCAATTGAAGGCGAGCAAGATATAATTATTACCAGAAATCTTAAAGATTATAAAAATTCAAAATTGCCGACAATGACTGCTAAACAATTTATTGAATCGATTAAATAATATCAGGCATTAGTAGTGAAACGCAATGTACCCTAATGTAAAGCCCAACAAGGCTATAGCTAAGGAGAAACAACTAGGCCGATTTACCCAACGATGTTTATCTGCGTTTTTATTTACCCTGCAAAAGCTGATGAGTTCGGTTGGACCGATTTCCCAAATAAAAAGAATGAAATCACGCCTTACAATTAGACTATCAGAGCTATACGCAGCTTAGCGATACAAAAACCGATTGCCTGTTTCGTGTAAAAGCTGTTCTTTATAGCTATCCGGATAGCCCGGAAATTTTGGCGATTCGGGATATCCCCAGGGATTTCGCAATAATTTGCCGTCTTTTTCTTGTTTTATATTGCCATCCAGGTATTTAACGAGTAAAAATTCGCTTAGCTCCTGCCAACGATTAACTGTCATTTGCGCCATATTGCACGAATAATCGGTAAGGTAATCCACTGCAAGTGTGGGATCATTTTCGTAGAGGGTAAGAGCAGCGGCATCCGTGGCGGAAACATAAGTGATGAATTTGTGCTCCAATTCGTTTTGAACTTTTTTAATATCTGGCATCACCCTGTTGTAGAATAAATAAGCAAAATGCGCCACCCGATTAAAAACCCAAAAAGCTGCATCTTTTTCATAACTTAAAATATCACCAAACCCCTCTTGATAAGCGCGTGGAATGCGATTCATGGATGCATAAAAAGGTACGTAAACCGTTGTGCCTGCATCGTCAACACCAAACCAGTTGATGCCTCCTATTTCGTTGGGCAGCCAGCTGCGCATCTGAGCGATAAAGGAAAAACCGGTTTGTTGTGTAACAGTAACCCTTTCGTGAAAATAAGTTGAATCCTGATGTTCCCAGGTCAATGGGCGCCAGCGATAAGGCAATCCGTAAGGCCCGGCGCCAATATCCTGCGACATATCCAATGCTGTTCCTTGCAGGTAATTTCTTTTAAACTGCATCAGGTCAGCAACACTGATTTTACGATCGGGCTTGATAAAAAGCGGCATGCGTTCCTTTTTCAAATCCAGGCCTGTTGCATAATCCCAGTATTGATCCATACCGCTGTTCACCTGATCAAACATTGCCCAAACCCTCAGTTCGCAAAACCTTGCAGCACCAAAATCCAGTGGGGCATAGGTGTCGCTGAAGCTGAATGACTTTTCTTCTCCTTGAAAATATTCTTTTTCGCGGGCAAAATCCACCACATCATGCGCATAAATTACCCTGAGGTCAGGGCTTTCGAGTTGATCCCACATTTTATCCGTGATAGAAGATTTGCCGTCGGCAAAAGGAAAACTGGTTATGCGGGCATGATTGGCGTGCGCAGAGATGTATCCGTCAGGTATTCTTATGGCTACCCAAACAGCTCCTTTTGAAGTATTTATGTCTTTCTTTAGTTTTTTATCGTATTTCAAATCAGTTCCTTTGCCAATAATCTCCATGATCCAAACTTCGTTGGGATCGCCAATTGAAAAGGATTCTCCGCTGCTGGCATAGCCATGTTCTTGCACCAAGATGCCGATTACTTTTATGGCTTCTCTTGCAGTTTTGGCTCGTTGCAGGGCAATAAACATCAGGGCTGCATAATCCATAAGTCCGGTTGTATCTTGTAATTCTGATCTGCCGCCAAAGGTAGTTTCACCTATGGCAAGCTGAAATTCATTCATAAAACCTATGGTTTGGTAGGTGTGTGCAACCTGGGGTATTTCTCCAAGAGGTTCGGCTGTTCCGCGATCGTAGATGGTTAAGGTGCTTCCTTCTGGCCAATCAGCTCTGGCACTGAAATATAGCTCGCCATAGCGAATATGCGAATCTGCAGCATAACTGATCATGGTGGAGCCATCAGTGGATGCGCCTTTTGTGATCAGATAATTGGTGCAGGCTTGTAAAGGGTTTTGAATAATAATTAATAGAAATAAAACCAGGAGTAGATTGAAGATAGGTCTGATGTTCATGTTAGTAGATTTATTGCGTTTATGATTTTTTAAGTTGTTGATTTGATGTAAACATCCCGCTGTGGGAAAGGAATTTGAATTTTTTGTTCCCGGAATGCCTTATCAATTTTATAGCGTAAATCGCTTTTTGTGTTTTCGACGATAAATGCTTCGTTGGTCCAGAAAAAAAGTTGAAAATCAAGACTCGAATCACCAAAATTAGTGAATCGAACAAAGGGCTCGGGCTTGCTTAAGATATTGGAATGTTCATTGGCACAAGATTTTAAAACCTTGGTAACCAATTCAATATCACTGCCATAGGCCACCCCAACGTCCACATGAAAGCGTGTAAGTGCTTCGGCATGACTCCAATTTATAACACGATCGTTCACCAATTGTGAATTGGGTACGATAACCAAAATATTGTCACGCGTTTTTATCTTCGAAGTTCTTAAACCGATGGTTACGACACGACCCACCATCTCAGTTTCCATCTCAACCACATCATTAATTTTTAGGGTTCGCTCGATGAGCAGGATAATGCCGCTGGCAATATCATTAAAAAGTTGTTGTAAACCCAAACCAACACCAACGAGCAAAGCAGCAGCACTGGCGATGAAAATACTGACCTTTACACCTATTGTGTCGAGTATTAGAACAAAAACAATTACCCAGATAAAATACTTGATGATTTGATAAATCGAGTTAGTCGTGCCAGAATCTAAAACGCCTTTTTGACTTAATTTTTTAAAAATGCGGCGCAAAAGTTTGAGCAATAGTGCAGTAATAAAAATTATTAAAATCCCAATCAGAATTTCGTAAACGTTTATCCGAACACTTTCAAATTTAACCAGTTCAAAGCCAAGAAAATCCTTTATTCTTTGGAGCAATTCTTTGTCTATCATTTGAATAATTTGTTTGCTCAAAAATACAAGAATTTTCGCTTATTGCTACCTTCATTTCGATCTGGCTTTTTGATTGATCAGTTGTTTGGATGAATAATAAGCCTGCGAAATTTGTATTTTTGCCTAAATTTTTATCCATGACAGCTGATCAGTTAGGTACCTTAATTTTGGTTGTGCTTTTTGCAACAGGATATGGTTTCAGGAGATGGTATATCCGTCAGCCTAAAACTTATAAAATTTCGGATCAGCATGTTAATGGATGGCAACTTCTGATTTTTGACCATAACCCCCGAGCTGATGGCTCAACCATCGAGCTTAATTGCAAATCAAATAAAGGTATGCAAGCAGTTGATTTTGAGTTTGGGATCGAACTCATTCAGAAAAAAAGAGAACTCACAAAGCTTTTTTTTAATCCTGAAGATGAATTGAAATTTCAGCAGAAAAATTTGCCCGATAAAAGTGGCTCCCGTTTTTTTATCGAAAAGCGATCTCTGTTACAACTCATACGTAATGAAGAGATTAAACTGAATCGGTTTCGGTTTTTTGTAAAAATCGGCGATCATCAGTTTATCAAATCGCCTGAATTTGCCTTTTCCTCAAAATTTCTGATTTTCAAACCTGATACTGGAAAATTTAATTAAAACGTTCTTCCTTGGTGTTATTTTCTTGTTTAGGGAAAAGTTTTCCAATATTGGGAATTCGTTTAACCTAAATCGTGCACAAATATATTCATGTTCAATATGTTATACCTATTTTTAATTTGGCATATTATTTGAATTAATTAAAAGTTATTTCACTCAAAGCTTTTCAAGAAAATAATTAATGATCCTGCTTAACTTTAATTTCCTTTGGCTTTTGTTTGTATCAATCACAGTAGATTTGGTTTTACTATTGAACCTGATCGCAAGTGTTGATATAAGTTATTGGATCATTGGGTTTTTATCCCTTTTTCTTGTGATTGTAATCGTTTTTTCGGTGGTAAATTTTCGCAAGCAATCGTCACTTAACAAACGTTTACTTCATATCCTTGAGCAGCGGCATCAGCTCATTGATGAGCAAAAAAATGATCTGGAGCAAAACCTCCGGGAAATGATTGAATTAAAGGAAGAAGCCGAAGCTGCCAACAATATCAAAACCCGTTTTTTGGCGAACATCAGCCACGAAATCAGAACGCCATTAAATGGTATTGTCGGCTTGCTCAGCATAGCGCGAAAGATTCCTGTTGAAAAGGAACTTAAGGCTATTCACACAGAAATTGGAATGCTTAGTCAGAACCTGATCAGTATGACCAACGACATGTTGGATTATGCCAAGCTGGAATGTAATATGTTGCAGCTTGATCAGCTTAATTTTCATTTTCATAACGAAGTGCAGGAATTGCTTGCAGGTTTTAGAAAAGAGTCCACCGAAAAAGGTCTGGAGTTCCATTCCCGAATCGACGAAAATATTCCCCTTTACCTTATTGGTGATATGGCGCGTATCCGGCAGATTGCCTCTAATTTGCTAAACAATGCGCTTAAGTTTACCGAGCAGGGGTCTGTTAATTTTAGCGCTTCATTGATTGAGAAAGATAACGCCCATGTAGTGATTCGCATGGAGGTGACAGATACCGGTATAGGTATAAGTGAAGATCAGAGCGACAAAATCTGGGAGCTTTTTCAACTTGGCGATCAAAGCTATACCCGCAAATATGGTGGTGTTGGCCTTGGGCTTACTATTTCGAGGCAACTGGCTGAACTCATGAATGGTACGATAGGTTTTGAGAGCGAACAAAACCGTGGCGCTCGTTTTTGGTTTACCGTGAAACTTCCGCTTGGAAATGAGCCTGGTTTGATTGAAGACAGCAATATCAAAAGAATTTTGTTAGTTGAGGATAACCTTATTAATCAAAAGGTTTCGCTGCAAAGCCTGCGCGGAATGGGATTTGATGTGGAGCTTGCCGTGAACGGTTTGGAAGCTATCGAAAAATTCAAACAAAGCCAATATGATCTCATTTTGATGGATATTCAAATGCCTGTGATGGATGGTATTACAGCAACGAAAAAAATCAGGCAGATGGAAGTTGACCTTAAAGTTAGGCAACCAATTCAAATCATAGCAATCACGGCAAATTCTTTGAAAGACGACCGTCAAAAATGTTTGGAAGCCGGAATGAATGAATACATCAGCAAACCTTTCAATCTTGAAAAATTCCCTTTGATTATCTCACAGCTTGGAAATCGCAACGGTAAAAAAGTGCTTTAAAAATCTTTAGAATGACTTGAAAATCCTGGCTTGCGATATGCCTGGTGCAGAGAGTTGCAAATCAAGAAAATACCCAAAAGGCGTTTGGTCGCACTGCCAATCAGCCTTGCGCATGCGTTCTTGCGAACGGTTGAAAATTGTTTGCGTAAATTCTGGACTGGCCTTACTTTCCGAAAGATGTGCAAAGGAATGTAAAACCACATGGCGGCTGTTGTTTTTTCGGGCTCCCCATTTCACTACATTCAACAATTTATCCTCTGTCCCTTTGGGGTCTTCCTCGTCTTTTTCCTCGGCCTGAATAAAGGCAACCAACACATCCTTATAACTTCCGGGCGATTCAGCTTCGGGGGCTGTATCCAGATTTTTAATTGCTGGTCGATACGAAAAGGAATCACAAAACATCATCAATACCTTCATGTCACTTGTTTTAAATGAAAAACAAAAGTATTAAAAATACTACTGATCGGGTTTTTCAATGTCAAAGCTGGTATGGCTGCCAAAAGCAGCTTAACTTTGTGGCTACAAAAAAAAGCTGATGAATAAATCTTCACAACCACTTGCTGAATTATTACGCCCGCAAACGCTGGATGAATACATTGGCCAGGAGCATCTTGTTGGTGAAGGAGCAATCTTACGTCGGGCTTTAGAGAGCGGACGCATTCCTTCGATGATTTTTTGGGGGCCTCCCGGCGTTGGTAAAACTACGCTTGCGCATATCATTGCTAAAAAAACTGATCGGCAATTTTTTGTGCTCAGTGCGGTAAGTTCGGGCGTAAAAGATGTGCGTGAAGTTATCGACAGGGCCAGGATGCTGGCCAAACCACCAATTCTGTTTATTGATGAAATTCACCGTTTTAGCAAATCGCAGCAGGACTCGCTGCTAGCTGCCGTCGAAAAAGGTTTGGTAACTTTGATAGGTGCTACAACCGAAAATCCCTCTTTTGAAGTGATTGCTCCGCTTTTGAGTCGTTCGCAGGTTTATGTGCTAAAATCACTCGAAAAGAATCATTTGCTTAGATTGCTCGATACTGCTGTGCAAGCACTTCAAAAGGATTACCAGCGAAATATTCAACTGAAAGAGGTTGGGGCTCTGTTGCAAATCAGTGGAGGAGATGCACGTAAATTGTTGAATGCCATTGAATTGGTTGTTGATGTGCTGGCTGAAGAAAATCCGGAGCAATCGCAATTAATCATCAACGATGCCGATGCGAAACGTTGTATTCAGAATAATTTGGTGAAATACGACAAAAAGGGTGAGATGCATTATGATGTAATCTCTGCTTTTATCAAATCCATGCGTGGTAGCGATCCCAATGCTGCTGTTTATTATTTGGCTCGCATGATAGAGGCTGGCGAAGATCCGCTGTTTATTGCACGTCGCATGTTGATTCTGGCTTCGGAGGATATCGGTAACGCCAATCCTAATGCCTTGTTGCTGGCAAATAGTTGTTTTGAAGCAGTTCAAAAAATAGGTTTCCCTGAAAGCCGGATTATTTTGTCGCAAACTGCCGTTTACCTTGCTTGTTCTGTTAAGAGCAATGCATCTTATATGGCCATCAACAAAGCACAGGAAATAGTAAGGAAAACTGGTGATTTATCAGTGCCTTTGCCTTTGCGAAATGCTCCAACAAAATTAATGGAAGAGCTTGGCTATGGAGCTGAATATAAATATGCACACGATTTTCCGGGAAATTTCGCTGAGCAGGAATTTTTACCAGAAGAGATAAGTAAGACAGTATTATACGATCCGGGAAAAAATCCCAGGGAGGATGAAATGCGCCGAAATTTGCGTAATCTTTGGAAAGCACGTTATGGGTATTAATTGCAACATAGATGCAACCATTTGCTTTCAAACTTGTTTAGATATAAACCCTAAAAAGAAATAAAGATGAATTTAAAAGACAAAGTAGTTATTGTAACAGGAGCATCCAGTGGAATAGGAGCAGCCACAGCACGCAAACTCGCAGCTGATGGTGCACGTTTGGTTTTAATGGCACGTCGCGAAGATCGTTTGCAGGAGCTGGCTCAGGAACTGATGGACGCCTATCAAACAGAGTCGATGGTAATCAAATTGGATATTACCGAAAGAGAGTCAGTTCTTGCCGCTTTTAAAGAAGTAGCAGACAGTTATGGGCGGATTGATGTGCTGGTGAATAATGCAGGATTGATGCCGGTATCTTACATGGATAAGCTCAAAATTGATGAGTGGGACCGCATGATAGATGTAAACCTGAAAGGATTGTTGTATTGCATAGCTGGTGTGCTTCCTGTGATGAAAAATCAGGGTGGCGGGCATATCATTAATATTTCTTCTGTGGCAGGACGAAAAGTTTGGCCTGGTTTTGCAGTTTATAATGCCACAAAATTTGCTGTTACTGCCCTTTCTGAAGCCATGCGCATGGAGCTAACGCCTTCGATGAACATCAAGGTTACAGCCATCGAACCCGGAGCAGTTGCTACAGAACTCACACAAACAATCACGGATCAAGACCTGCTGGAAAGCTTTAGCAAAAGAGGTGGTGATATGGTTCCGCTTGCCGCAGCGGATATTGCCAATGCCATTTATTATGCCCTCACACAACCCGATGAAGTGATGATAAGCGAAGTGCTGGTGATGCCGCGTAAGCAGATGTAAGCATCAGTTAATCAAAAGTATATAATCAAGTGATCAGAATAATTATTTTCTGGTCACTTTTTTTGTTAATTAGTTTTGATTTATGAACATATGTTCATTACATTTGCAAACGAACATATGCTCATAACATGCCACGATTTAAAACACCCCGAAAACTAAGTGGAATGCCTGCTGTAAAAGGTTTCAGGCCTTACGGACCTGAGTTGGACAAGCATGCAGAAGCCATTGTTTTGCATTACGAAGAGTATGAAGCCTTTAAAATGTGTGATTACGACAACCTCAATCACCTGGCAGCGGCCAAATTGATGAAGGTTTCCCGCCCAACTTTTACGCGGATTTATGCATCCGCACGAAACAAAATTGCCCAATCGCTGGCCGAGGGAAGGCCCTTGGAAATTGAGGGCGGTGAAGTTTACCTCGAGAGCAGCTGGTTGCAGTGCTTATTGTGTGGAAGTTATTTTAATCAGCCCGATCCTGATGCGCTTGCAGAAGATTGTCCGCTTTGTGGCCATCATCAAATTCAGCAAATCGAGCAGCTTGATTTTACCAATTTGCAAAACAGCAGTTTATGAAAGTAGCCATCGCATCAAAAGGTAATACGCTGGATCATCACATTGATGTTCAATTCGGCCATTGTGCCTTTTTTGTAATCTTTGACAATGATTCCAACGAATTGCAAATCAGATCGAATCCTTTCAAAGATACTACTGATCAGGCTGGTATCAGGGCTGTGAAATGGTTGGCCGCCGAAGGAGTGAAATCATTGATAGCAGGTGATTTCGGGCCAAAGATTCAACCACTGCTTGATCAGATGCGCATGCAGCTGATTGTAATCCGTAAGCCCGAAACGAGCATACAACAGCTTATTAACCTTTTAAAACAAAAACATCATGCCAAAGCTTGATCGCACAGGTCCTGAGGGTAAAGGACCAAAAACAGGAAGAGGTCTTGGAAAGGGTAGAAATGTTGACGGTAACGACTTGCTCGAAAAACTCGGAAAAGGTCTCGGCAAACGTCGCCACAGCAATTGTGGAGAGGAAGAAGGAAAGGGAAAAAGACTCAATTATAATCAACCTAAATAAATAAAGGAGGTTATCATGCCAGGATTTGATCAAACAGGACCCGAGGGCAAAGGCCCTCAAACAGGAGGTCAAAGAGGCCGTTGCGGAAATGAGCAAGGCCTGCGTAATCGTCGAAATGCATTCAGAAGAGGATGGTTCGGCAATTCAGAACAATCCGATGATCCTAATCAGCTTCCGTTCCGGGGAAGAGGAAGAGGTTTCGGACAGCGCTTCGGCGGTAGAGGCCGTGGTCAGCGTTTCAGAGGAGGTCAGGATTAATTTTTGAAACGTCATTTCTTGAGATGAGAAGTGACTAAATAAATACCATAAACCCAAATTAAAACAAATGAATAAACGTATTGCCATTCCTATGGCTGCCGGCAAATTGTCGGCTCATTTTGGACATTGCGAGGCTTTTGCCTTTGTAGATGTTAATGATAGTAAAATTGTACAAGTAACCAGCTTCGATCCGCCTGAGCATCAGCCGGGAACTTATCCACGCTGGGTTGCTGCACAGGGCGCAACAGATGTGCTGGCAGGTGGTATGGGGCCACAGGCTGTTGGACTTTTTAATCAGTTTGGAATCAATGTGTTCGTTGGAGCACCAGTAAAAACAGCAGAAGAGCTTGTGGATGATTTTCTGAATGATCGCCTAACGCTTTCTGTCAATTACTGCGATCACGACAGCGATGATCACCACCATGGACATCACCACTAAACAATCATTACGCGACCATCGCTGTGCCGATTGTTTCAGAAGGGGTTACGAGCGTTTGCTGAGCAAGCATCAGATCAAGGATAAGGCTATTGATCAAGCCGTGCGCGACCAACTGGAAGCGCATATTGAAGCCAATAATCTGAGCAGCCCCGAAATGCAACAACAACTCAGCCGGCATTTTAGTCGTTTAACCGGCATTGCTGATCCTTTTGCAGACGAGAAAAGGATCAGTAATAGTCAGGCTGACAGCTTGTATCACGAATGGAAACCAAAGGTGAAACAAGCTGCTAATCCTGAAATGTTGGCTTTGCGGCTGGCCATTGCCGGAAACATCATGGATTATGGGGCACATCAGCATTTTGATCTGGAACAAACCATCAATGAAGTTTTGGACGCTGATTTTGCGATTGACCATTCCGAGAAATTAATGCAGGAAATCAAAAAGGCTGACAAAGTATTGTATCTCTGTGATAATGCAGGCGAAATTTATTTTGATAAGCTGTTTATTGAAACCATGCAACATCCAGATTTAACAGCTGTAGTGCGTGGTTTACCGGCCTTGAATGATATTACTTTTCAGGACGCGCTGCAAGCAGGTCTTCACGAGGTGTGCAAAGTGATCGACAATGGTTCAGATGCTCCTTCCACCATTTTAAATGACTGTAGTCGCGCATTTTTACAGGCCTTTCAGCAAGCTGATCTGATTATTTGCAAAGGACAGGGCAACCTGGAAGGTTTGCTGCCTGTAGCTGACGAACGGATGTACTTTTTGCTGATGGCCAAATGTGATGTTATCGCTGATTTGCTTGAAGTTAAAAAAGGTGATTTAATCGTTTATAATCCTCACTAAACAATGGGATTAATTTATGTAATAGTAGCCTTGATTGCCGGCAGTGTGGGAAGTGTTGGATTAGCAGCGCTCATGTTGCTGCTGCCTGATCGAAAGCTTGATCATTTGGCTACTTTGCTGATGTATTTGGCCGGAGGTACTTTGTTGGGGGCAGCTTTTTTGGGGATGATGCCCAAAGGAATCAGCATGATTGGCGCACGACCGATGATGCTGGCCGTTTTGGGTGGGATCATGTTTTTCTTTTTGCTCGAAAAATTTATCCTTTGGCGCACCTGTGGCAATGCCGCATGCGAAAGACACAAACATGCTGCTGTTCCCATCATTCTGATAGGCGATGCCTTTCACAATGCGATTGATGGCATTGTGATTGCAGCTTCCTTCCTCACTTCTTTTGAGCTGGGCGTTTTTGCCACGCTTTCGGTGATGATGCACGAAATCCCTCAGGAACTTGGCGATTTTGGTATTTTGCTCAAAAGCGGGCTCTCCCGCAAAAAGGCCATCTGGTTCAATGTGCTTTCAGGAAGTACGGCTTTATTAACAGGTATAATTGCCTATTATACCCTTGAGGCTATGCAATCGCTTATTCCTTATGCATTGGCTTTGTCAGCAGCAAGTTTCTTGTATATCGCCCTGGCTGATCTGATACCTGAGATGCACCGCAAATCTTCCGTAAAGTCTTCCTTGATTCAATTTGGATTGATTTTGACAGGTATTTTACTGATTTATATCATTTTGAGACTTAAATAGCTATGAAAGAACTGACAACAAAAATCGGAATAATAATCTGCGATCGCTATAAAGGCTGTGCAGGTGGAAAATGTTTCAGAGCAGCTGAAAATCGTGAAGGTGCTTTTGAGCGATACCGCGATCAGGAGCTTGAGATTGTGGCTATACGAGTTGCGGCGGCTGTCCGGGAGGAAACATCGAATATGCTCCTGGCGAAATGAAAAAGAATGGTGCAACGGTGATTCATTTTGCTACAGGTTTTTTGGTGGGTTATCCGCCCTGTCCCTATATGGATTATTTCAAGCAGTTTATTGAAGAGCAATACGGTATGGAGGTGGTTTTCGGAACTCATCCTATTCCGGAAAAGTATTATGTAATACATCAAAAGCTGAATACCTGGAATACACCCTTCCTGCAAGAGGCTATCCGGGACAGCTTACCAAATCAAAAACTCAGACTGGCATATGACTAAAACGGGCACGTTTAAGTTGGCGATTGCCAGCGGAAAAGGCGGAACAGGAAAAACGCTGCTTTCCACTAATCTGGCTGACTATATGGCTCAAACGCAGGCCGTATTATTGGCTGATTTGGATGTGGAAGAACCCAATGATGCCTTGTTTTTTGATGCTGAAAATAAAGTGCTTAATCCGCAATTTAAAATGATTCCCGAATGGCAAAGCGATCGCTGTACACTTTGTGGCGATTGTACACGGCATTGTAAATTTCATGCGGTGATCAGGCTGGGTGATTTTATCACGGTTTTTAATGAGTTGTGCCACAGCTGTTATGCTTGCTCTGACCTTTGTCCTGAACAAGCCCTGCCAATGAAGCCTTATCGCATGGGCGAAACGACTCATTGGACACTAAACGGATTACAACTCATCGAAAGTCGGCTGGATGTTGTTCAGGAACAGGCTGTTCCACTGATTCATGCCACTCAAAAATATATGCAGGAGCTCGAAACCAAACCTGAACTCCAAATTCTCGATTGCCCGCCCGGAACCTCTTGTCCCGTGGTTGCGGCAGTGGATGAAGCTGATTTCGTGCTGCTTGTAACAGAGCCTACACCCTTTGGGTTGAACGATTTAAAGCTTGCTGTTGATACCATGCGTCAGATAAACAAGCCATTTGCAGTCGTGATAAACCGACAGGGCTTGGGAGACGATAAGGTCGAAAACTGGTGCAAAAGTGAAAATATTACCATTGCTACCCGCATTCCATACGATAGGCAGTTGGCAGAGCAGTATGCAGCGGCGAAACTTGCCTGGCGTGAAAATGCTGCCTTGGAAGAAGCTTTAGAGGAACTCGCTGTTTTTATAAAGCAAAAACAGGTTCAATATGCGTGAGATCATTGTGTTATCGGGCAAAGGCGGAACGGGTAAAACCTCTGTAACAGCAGCATTAGGCGTGTTGGCAGCTGGCAGGGCCGTTATAGCAGATTGCGATGTGGATGCTGCCAATATGCACTTGCTCATGCAGCCTGAGGTGCATAAAGAGGAAGCTTTTTTTAGTGGCGAGTTGGCAGAAATTGATCCTGAAGCCTGCATCAATTGCGGCAAATGTGAGGAAGTGTGCCATTTTGATGCTATTCACCAAGGTGCTGAGCAATATGAAATCCAGCCATTAAGATGTGAAGGCTGTGGCTATTGCGAAGTCGTTTGTCCTACTAATGCCATCAGCTTGCATGCGCGTCGTTCGGGTGACTTTTTTGTTTCCACAGCCCGCACAGGAGATCCAATGGCACATGCACGCCTGGATGCCGGAGCAGATAATTCCGGAAAACTGGTAGCAAAAGTCAAGGAAGAAGCCAGGAAACTTGCTAACGGGTATCAACGTAATCTGATTTTAGTTGACGGAGCGCCCGGCATTGGATGCCCCGTGGTTTCTTCATTGGCAGGTGCCAGTTATGTGGTATTGGTTACCGAGCCTTCTGCTTCGGGCTTGCATGATTTGAAACGGCTGGTGGAGGTGTTAAAAAAATTTAGGTTACAAGCCGGATGTATTATCAACAAAGCTGATATCAATCCCGACCAGGCAAGCGCAATCAGGGATTTTTGTAAGCAACAGGATATCGCTATGTTAGGTGAAATTCCTTATGATGCTGATTTCACGGCTGCGATGATTCAAGGCAAAACAATTGTGGAAACAAGTGAAAAGCTTAATCAGCTTATGGAAGCTATTATAATTTCTATTCAACATAAAATCAATGTATTATGAGAATTGCATTTACATCCGCAGGGACCAGTTGGGATGCGCAGATTGATCCGCGCTTTGGTCGCACGGCCTATTTGGTATTGTATAACGAAGAAACAGCGCAGCTCGAAGTGTACGACAACAGTGCAGTTCAGGCTGATGCACATGGTGCAGGTACAGCCACGGCGCAACGCATTTATGAGCTGCATCCTGATGTGTTGATCACCGGCAACGGGCCTGGCGATACGGCATACAAAGCACTCAAAAACCTTGATATGAGCATCTATGTTGATGCGCATAATTTGAGTTTGCAGGAGGCTTACAATAAATTCAAAAATAAGGAGCTCAAAGCATTGTAGTAATGAAAACCTATCATCATAATCATCGGCATGGCAGTCATCTCCCGGCTTATTGCGTGTGTGGGCATTGCGGAGCTGCCATCAGACATGTACCCGGTGTACCTTGTTCATCCCGAAATTGTCCGGTATGCGGACACGCTACTTACAAAAGTAATGAGGAAGTAGCAGCTGAAAAACTTGTTGCACTGGAAGTGGAAGAAGAGGAGGATTTTAAGCCTGCAAAACAAAAACGTGAGATACAATTTCCGGTGGTTAATCCTATCAAATGTACGGCCTGTGCAGCGTGTATCAGTATTTGCCCTGCCGATTGCATCAGTTTTGTTAACGGAAAGGCTTTCGTGCAGGAAGTGGAGTGTCGCAATTGTCGCATCTGCGTGAGGGTTTGTCCTGAAAATGCTTTCGAAATCAAGTAGTATAAATTGAAAGAACAAATAATAAGAAACGAATGGGTATTGAAAACTTCAGCGGAAACTATTAAGCAATGATACACCTCTACACAGGTAACGGCAAAGGAAAAACAACGGCAGCAATCGGACTGGCAATCAGGGCAGCAGGCAACGGAATGCGTGTGTTTATGGGGCAGTTTGTCAAAGGAATGCCTTACAGCGAATTGGCTGTGCTTGAAAGTTTGCCTTCGATTGAAATGCAACAATTTGGGAGAGAATGCTTTATCAAACATGAGCCTGAAAATGCTGATATTGAAGCGGCTCAAGCCGGATGGAAGCTTGTCAGGGAAATTATTTCCAGTAAGTCTGTTGATGTGTTGATTTTGGATGAGTTGTGTATCGCCTTGTATTACAAATTGCTTGACTTAAACGAAGTGCTCGACACGCTTCGAGAGGCTTCCGGAAAGCTGGAAATCATCATCACTGGTCGCTATGCCCCTGATGAACTCATTGCGCTGGCCGATTTGGTTACCGAGATGCGAGCAATCAAACATTACTATGATAACGGAACTGAAGCCCGCAAGGGCATTGAATATTAATGATTAAAAACTATTTTAAAATGAAACAAACAGATGTTTTGATTATCGGCGGAAGCGCCGGAGGCATGGTGACAGCAGTAACAGGAAAAGCACATTGGCCCGAAAAGAATTTTACGCTGGTAAAAAAGCAGAAAGATGTGATGGTGCCTTGTGGCATTCCTTACATTTTTGGCACGCTCGAGAGCAGCGAGAAAAATATCATGCCTGTTGATATGATGATGCAAAAAAATAGCATCGAATCGCTTGTAGATGAGGCTGTTGAAATTGACTACAAAGGCAAAAAAGTTCACTTTTCGAGTGGTGATGTCATTACTTATCAAAAGTTGGTAATTGCTACTGGTTCCACCCCAGTGAAACCTAAATGGCTCAAAGGTGCTGACCTGGAAGGTGTTTTTGTTATTCCTAAGGATAAAGTTTACCTGGATGATATGAAACAAAAGCTTGGAACAGCCAAAAAAGTCGCTGTGATAGGTGCCGGCTTTATCGGAGTTGAGCTTTCTGATGAATTGAACAAGAGAGGCTATGAGGTGACCCTGATTGAAAAACTACCTCATATTTTGAACCTCGCTTTTGATGTGGAGCTTTCAGAAAAGATTTATCAGATGCTTACCGATCGCGGCATAAGGGTGATTACAGGTGTAGGAATCAAGGAAGTAGGCGGGAGCAGGCAAGTTGAGAAAATCATGCTTGAGGATGGTCAAGTATTTGACATGCATGCTGTTGTATTGTCGATGGGCTATCGACCCAACAGCGAGCTGGCTAAAAAGGCTGGTATTCATGCAGATGAAGATGGATTTATTTCTGTTGACGAATACATGCGTACACACGAGCCGGATGTTTTTGCTGTGGGCGATTGTGCCCAGAAGCGTGATTTCGTTACCCGCCGCAGGGTACCAACCATGTTGGCTTCAACGGCCTGCGCCGAAGCCCGTATTGCCGGGATGAACCTCTTTAACCTGCATGTTGTCAAGACTTTTACAGGAACTATTGCGATTTACAGTACTGCTATCGGAGATACAGGTTTTGGAACGGCAGGCGTAACCGAGCAACGTGCTCAGGAGGAAGGTATTGAGTGTATGTCGGCACTTTTTGAAGGCGTTGACCGCCACCCAGGTAACCTGCCAGATGCCAAAAAACAAATCGTAAAACTGGTTTCGGCCAAGCATTCTGGCGTGATCATTGGAGGTGAGGTAATTGGCGGGTTGGAAGCTGGCGAGCTTACCAACGTAATTGGGCTGGCCATTCAAAATCGCATGACCGTTAACACCTTACTGGGAATGCAAATCGGAACGCATCCTTGTCTTACAGCATCACCGGCAGCCTATCCGCTGATCAAGGCAGCCGAAATGATAGCCATCAGAATGTTGAGGGGTAAATAATATTTAAGGTATCTTAAATGGTGCAGGTTAGATCCTGTAGTTGTTTTTGGGTTTTTGGTTTTGGAGGCGGGAGTGGGGACTCCCGCCTTTTTTAATAGATTTTTCGGATGAACAGGTATTTGCTATACCACTATGGGTGAAGTTCTTGTTTATTATTCTTAGGCTTAAAAAAGATTCTAAAACATTAATTTTCCATTTAAAAATAGATAGTGGTTTTTTATCAAAATCAGTATTCATAATCCGACTCCTTGATTACTTTGTTTTTTAGACATAAGTGATTGGAAGTAAAAAGAATTAAGGGAGTACCATATTAGTTCGAGAAAAATGCATGCTTTGCAATCTATAATGGATGATACTAAATCTTTAAGGGTTGCCGAATTGACTTCAGGAAGTATTGTAACGAATACAATAAGGCCTTGGAACTTGTCAAATTTCAGGTTTTTATAGGGCAGAACAGTAGTTTTTATTCTACTTCACGCACTATAATTACACCATCAGGCAGGGCAGTGATTACTTTTTTAACAATTTGCTGAACCTGCCCTGCGAATTGTATTTTTTCCTCTGGCGTGGCTTTGCCGGCTGCGATGCGGCGTTTGAGAGGCATTATGCTATTTTGCTTTTGACTATCTACGAGCGATCAGGGGTTTGTTAAATAGGGCTTGCTGAAAAACTCGAAATCGACAATCCCTGTCAATATTACCGGTGCGCTGCACCTACGGTATTTTGATACACGCTATTTTTATAAAGATTATCGCCACGCTGTGGCTCATTTCAAG
>Ga0100391_1000221_pt1 | contig 69404 bp, 53 predicted proteins | sample CryGeymeta201515_FD_81541 | JGI IMG/M metagenome (GOLD analysis project Ga0100391, IMG submission 81541) | Groundwater microbial communities from Crystal Geyser aquifers in Utah, USA - Crystal Geyser metaG 2015-15 | ecosystem: Environmental > Aquatic > Deep subsurface > Groundwater | place: USA...
CACTGTCACTGATGAAGTTGCGTTCTGCATAATGGTTGCCATAATTCCGGGAGGAGTAGCATACAGGCTATCATTAAATACCTGTATATTCCCCCAAGTCGTTCCCGACTCGGTAAAATCAACCACATGTACGCTCTCTTTATAGAACGCAATGTCAAGAAAACCAGAGTCTTCCATGATGTCAGTCGCCCAGCTATCACTGATAGCTATCTGGGCAAGAATTGCATTGAGGTCGTCGCCGTATTCCGTCATCAGATCATCTGTGACAAACGCCACATCCTGAATTGATTCGGTAGTGCAGTCCATGGGATTCCTTACTGGCACAGAAAGAAATTCATCATTCTGATGAACTTCTTTTGCTCCGTGGCTGTGTTCTGGATGGTCAACATCACAGTTGTGATGTTCGTCATCTGTTCCACATTGGAATGGCTGTTCTTTTACCCATGAATAATCTCCCTTTTCATCAGGAGAGAATTTGTAGGTATCGTTACCAATCTCGGCAGAACCAGCGATGCTGGTGCCAACATAGGCAAAGCGTGCGGTTCCAATTATCTTCCCATCAGAATACAACTTCCCTTTGATAACCTGTCCTTCCGAAGAAGTCCTGGTTGGGGATTTTGTAATATGGTCGGTAATTTTTGTTTCATGTGTCATCCGTGCCTGTTCGGCAACGAATTCCACTCGAAGGTCTACGATCTGCATCTGCTCAGCAGCAGAACCTATTTCGGTCCAGCTGTAAGTGTTTACATAATCCTTGTTGGCACCATCAAAGGTAGCCAACGTTTGCGCTTGGGTACTCATCATTCCGACGAGCAGTCCCAAAAAAAGAACTAATTTTTTCATTTCTTTGATGTAATTTCATTTTGGTTATTCATCCTTTTTTCTTTAGCATTTAATTTCCCCAACATTTCAATAGCTCCTGTTTCCATTTTAGAAAAAGCAAACCACTTTTTGCCCAGGTCTTTCAGCGATGCCCCAAAATGGTATAATTCACTGTGGTCAATAATAAGGAATCGGTCGTGAGCGTTTTTCAAATCTTTCAGTTCAACAGGGTCATATTGGGTATTGTGTTTTTTTACATCCAGCAATAGCTGTTTGCTAATTTTGTTGGTATAAATAGTTGCCGTTACTCCTTTCTTGCGTTTGGTTAGCAGCGTAAGAACGGAATCATCAATATAATTGTCAATCAACACAATAGAAATTTCTGCGCTTCTAACCAGATCAGAAACAAAGGCGTAGGCATCAAACACCTGCCCGTCGAAGAAAATACCTTGTTTGGGTTTAATGCTGTTGTCTTCAAGTGCCCTGTAAACCATATCCACTTTTTCATCGGTTCGCAGCATTTTTTGTTCGATGGTTTCCATCCGTAAAAATAACTGCGAATTGGCAGAAATGTATTTTCGCATTTCAACAAAAGCCTGCACTATCCTGATGCTTGCCTGAACTGCGGTTTCTGATTTAAGAACGCTTGAGAGCATGATAGCTCCGTGTTCGGTAAAAACATATGGTAAATATTTTCTGTGTTTTCCTCGTTTGTCTTCTAAGGTCGCATTTTGCGACTTCAAGTCAGTTTTTTCTAAGGTCACAATTTGTGACCTTAAAAATTCATCTCCGCTTGAGGTCACAAACTGTGACCTCAAGAATTCGTAACCACTTGAGGTGCCTATTTGGAACTTCAAGTTTTCATACTCTTCAGCAGTAAGTTGAAACCGAAACGGAGACGGAAACCGCTGAACGTTTCTTTTAACCGCCTGATTAAAAACCTTGGTTTCTACACCGTAAATCTCAGCAAGGTCGCTATCAAGCATCACCTTTTGATCCCTGATGATATATATCCTGTTAACCAAGGGCTGAAACGCAGATATCTGATTTTCTTTTGTCATCCAGTAGTTGAGATAATCATTCTTTGATATGAGCCAAAAAAAAGTAAAGTTCTTTACTGAAAGATATATTTTACGTCAAAAATTTCAAACCGAAAACAAAAACAATCCCATTTATCTATCTGATCTATAACTTTTTATGAGCTAATAAAAGCTACATTCAACTATACCTGTAAAGATATAAAAAAATTGGAAGCATGATTACTTACTCTGACAAAAGTGGCAACTTACTAATGCACCAATAGCTAATGAAACTAAATTCATCAAATCCGATACAGATTTAATAGAATTTAACAGAACTAAGGTTTTATCGATCCCTTAAACGCCTTACTGAAGGTTTCCCAATCTTGATTTTCATAATTCCCACCTCCAAAATAATGAATCACGGGTTCAAAATTTTGCGGCGGAAAAAACCCGGGTACAACACTGATGATCTTCATTTCCTCATTCATAAATATATAACTTGGATACGACATTTTTCCGCGTAAAAGTGCCTGTGCAAGTTCGTGAGAACTGCGTGATTTGCCCGGGTTGGGATTCACAAAGGTGCGATTGGCATAAACAACAGTATCTGATCGTTCAGCATCAAATTTTACCATATAAAAATTGTCCTGCATATAGGCGGCAATCTCCGGATGAGCAAAGGTTTCTTTATCCATTTTTTTACACCATCCACACCAATCAGTGTACATATCGATAAATATCTTTTTTGGCTGCGTTTTCATTTTGTCAACAGCTGTTTCAAAATCCATCCATTCGATCTTTGCTTCCTGGGCGGGCAATGCCAGCGAGAAAAACATTGTCAATACTAATAAAACAAGAAATTTCATAAGAAAAAGTGACGTTAATACTCTTTTAACCGATCCAATTCGCGCTTGGTATCCTTCTTTTTCAAATCCTCACGCTTGTCGTAATGGTGTTTACCTTTTGCTAAGGCGATTTCTATCTTGGCCAGACCGCGCTCATTTATAAAAAGCAACACCGGAACAATGGTATAACCTTTTTCATTCACTTTTGTTCGCCACTTTTTCAACTCACGGCTTGTCAAAAGCAATTTGCGGTCGCGTTTGGGGTCATGATTATTATAGGTTCCAAAGCTATATTCAGCAATGTGCATATCGCGCACAAAGATTTCGTCCATCAAAAAAACGCAAAACGCCTCATTCAGGCTCACCTTTCCCTCTCTGACCGACTTGATCTCGGTGCCTGTGAGCACAATTCCAGCTACGAGTCGTTCCTCCAGGAAATACTGAAAGCTGGCTTTTCGGTTCTTTATTCTGATTGCTTGTGGTTTCATTGCGGATGCAAAAGTAAGACAAATCGAAAAGGCACCAACAAAAAACGCTCCGACCTTAAAATCAGAGCGTTTATTTTGAAACCTCCGGATACTACTTATTATCTCCCAGGATAATAGGCAGGCCATCACCTGAATTACCAATAATTACCACTTTAGAATTAGGCGACTCAGCAAGCTTTAGGGTTGCATTTATTCCCTTTTCGCGCAGAATTGATTCTGTTATACTCGCACTTAAAATTTTATTGGCACGTGCCTTACCCTCAGCATCAATACGCTGGCGCTCAGCTTCCTGCTCAGCTTTTTCGAGTTTAAATTCATATTCCAATGCTTCCTGCTCCTGTTTCAGCTTGCTTTCGATTGCCGTTTTAATAGTTGGCGGAAGCGTAATGGATCGAATAAGCACCTGATTGAGTTGCACATATTTTTCATCGAGCAACTTTTTTGTTTCATCATAAATCTCAACCTGTATGGCATCGCGCTTTGTTGAATAAATCTGCTCCGGCGTGTAGCGACCAACCACTGATCGGGCCGCAGATCTGAGTGAAGGGATCACCACACGACGCATATAATCGGTTCCAATCTGAGAATGTAAATTACCCAAATTATCCCATTTAGGCTGATACCAAGCCGAAAAATCTACCCTGATCTCCAAGCCATTTGAGGATAATACATTCATTTCTTCAGCAACCTCCTGCTGACGGGTTTCATACAGGTACATGGAATTCCATGGAGCCAAAAAATGAAATCCTTCCTTGTATGTTGTTTCGGTATCAACACCGCCTGCGAAAAGTTTGAACAGCACACCGCCATGTCCGGCAGGAATTGTAACGGTCATTCTACTCCAAAAAATAATGAGCAGCAGCACTGCACCTACTATGATGGCAATGGGTAAAATCTTTTTAAAATCGAGATTTTGTTGTTGTTGATTCATGTGTTATGTATTTAAGGATTAATAAAAATATCTATCTATAGTTATGGTAATGAGTTGATTGCGCTTGTCTTCCATTTCCTGTAAAGCAAGAATTTTTCGCTGCTCTGCCTGAAAATTTAAAATTTTAAAGGGTTGATCGCTTTGCCAGATAATATCAGCATTACTCCCATCTTTTCGCATAGCGATTAAATAATGTTGCTTTTTGCCAGAAGCCATGGCAAACAATCGAAAGTCACTTTCTGACCAAACCGCCTGCATCAGATCAAGGGTATCAGATCGAATGGTATCGAATGGTTTATCATACCAATGCAAAAGTTTCAAAACATGTTTATCATTTTCTACTGAAGAAGATACGATCAACTCATCCGATGGCGACCAGCTGGCATGTTCATAACGCTCGGTTCCTTCCAGTTGATTTAAATTATCATAAATAAAATCGTAAGTAAACAAACTCATCTCCTGCTGATTAGGTCTTTGACCCCTAAATAATAAAAGATTCCCGTTGTGATTAAGTAGTGGATCGAATGCCACGACATCCCTGTCAGGAATCAATTGTTTGATATGTTTTTCTTCCAGTTGAAACATCTTTCCATCACATGCCACTATCAAAGCGCCTGTTTTTGTCCAAACAGCTTTTTCTGCTTTTTTACAACAAATTCTAACTTGCTGAAGCACTGATACTTCAGGCTGCCATAAAAAGAGATGATTAGTTTCGGCCAAGCGACTGATAAAAAAATACGTTCCGTTATCATCACATCCTGCATGTTGCACATCCCAGCGGGAATTTAATACTAATTCCGTTTTTTCAGTATCCGACTGACCATAACTCAGAATAGGTAAAAACAAGAAAACTAAAAGCCTAAACTTAAACATTTAGCAAAAGTAACATTAAAGCAGCAGGATCAGAAAGTATTTTCAGGGAGCTCACAGGCGTCCTTGTATAATTTCTTTAACAATTTCGGGATCAAGTAATGTAGAAGTATCACCAAAATTCGAGATATCACCTTCGGCAATTTTTCTTAAAATACGTCGCATAATTTTACCCGATCTTGTTTTAGGCAATCCACTCACAATCTGAATCTTATCCGGTTTGGCAAAAGGCCCGATGAGCTTCGAAACCGCCATCATTACAGAATGCTTGATTCCTTGTTCGCCACCGGTACTAAAATCAGTACAAACCACATAGGCATAAATACCTTGCCCTTTAATCTCATGAGGGAATCCAACCACTGCAGATTCTGATACCAGCGGGTGCTCGTTGATGGCATTCTCTATTTCTGCTGTCCCCATTCGATGTCCTGAAACGTTTATCACATCATCTACCCTACCCAAGATCCTGTAATAACCATCTTCATCGCGTTTCACACCATCGCCGGTGAAATACATGTTCTTATAGGTTGAAAAATAGGTTTGAGCAAAACGCTCATGATCTCCCCAAATCGTGCGCGCTATTCCAGGCCAGGGATACTTGATACACAGATTTCCCTCGACGCTATTACTGGTAAGTTCCTTACCCTCAGGATCAACTATAACGGGCTGAATTCCCATAAGCGGCAAGGTGGCATAAGAGGGTTTGGTAGGTGTGATTCCGGCCAGCGGACTAATCATCATCCCTCCTGTTTCGGTTTGCCACCAGGTATCCACAATCGGGCATCGGTTTTTTCCGATATGATCATGATACCAGTGCCAGGCTTCTTCGTTGATTGGCTCGCCAACTGTTCCCAACACCTTTAAAGTGGTTAAATGTTTGCCGTCAAGCCATTCCATTCCCATCGCCATCAACGAACGGATTGCAGTAGGGGCGGTATAAAACTGATTAACCTTGTGTTTGTCCACAATTTCCCAATAACGGCTGGCATCAGGCCATGTGGGAATGCCCTCAAACATCAAACTTGTCGCGCCATTTAGCAGCGGGCCATAAACCAAATAACTATGACCTGTTATCCAGCCAACATCAGCGCTGCAGAAATACACATCGCCATCGCCATATTGAAACACATTTCTAAACGTATAAGCAGTGTAAACCATATAACCAGCAGTGGAGTGAACCAGACCTTTTGGTTTTCCGGTAGATCCGCTGGTGTAAAGGATAAAAAGCGGGTCTTCAGCATCCAATATCTCCGCTTGATTATCGGTAGAAACACCAGCAACAAAATCATCCCACCAGATGTCTCTTCCAGCTTTCATCTCTACTTTTGCTCCTGTTCTTTTCAATACAATTGCCTGTTTCACGCAGTTACAACCTTCCATGGCTTCATCGGCAATAGCTTTGAGCGGAATAATTTTATTTCCCCTAAAACCACCATCAGCGGTAATCAACACTGATGCGCCGGCATCCAGCATCCTGTCGGACAGCGATTGTGCCGAAAATCCAGCAAAAACAATAGAATGAATCGCACCGATCCTGGCACAAGCCAGCATGGCAATTACCAATTCGGGAACCATGGGCAAATAAATCCCCACGCGATCACCTTTTTGAACTCCTGCACGCAGCAAGGCATTGGAAAACCGTTTCACTTCATCAAAAAGCTGTTGATAGGTCAGCTCTCTTATAGGCTCAGCAGGATCATTGGGCTCCCAAATTAAAGCTTTTTGGTTGCCACGATAAAACAAATGCCGTTCAAAAATATTTTCTGTGATATTCAGCTTTGCACCGGAATACCATTCCACACGAGCTTTTTTAAAATCCCAGTCAAGCACACAGTCCCATTTCTTTCGCCAGAAAAAACTATCGGCCACATGTGCCCAAAAACCAGTTGGGTTAGTTACACTTTTTTGATATTCAAAGATATAGCCACCCAAGGTGGAAATGCGTGGTATCATAAGTCAAGTTTTTTTGATTGTTATTATTCAGCCTGATTTGAATAAGATCTTACGTCTATTCAAAGGTTAAAAGTAGAAAAAATCTTTCAGAAAATACAGCTCGACTTTTCCGATAGGCAAAAAGCTACTCAAATTCTGTAAAAAGGACCCTTTGAAAATACCTATAATAAGGATCAGGAATGCAGACAGGAATCTCTCAGGAAAAGTAGATTCAAAACCTGCGAAATGCCTACACGATAAAGACGGCCTGATTGTTACAGGCCGTCTTTTTGTATGCTCTTTAAAACATTACCGATAAACCAACAACACCATGCAAAAGTGCTTGCGGAAAATACCCATCCAAAGTATATGATTCACCATCAACAACATACTGATAAACCCATCCATTGGTTTCGTACCAGGTACTTGTGATATTATTCAATTGAAGCTTGAGCTCAAGCTTCTTGAATAATTGCTGCGGAATTTCATAACGCATATTAATATTGGAAACAAAATAAGGATCAAGGCTTCTTTCCTTGCTCGATGAATTATCAAGGTATTGTCTGCTCACATAACTGGCTGTGAGATCCACAGCCATCCCTGCAAATGGCCTCATTCCAAGAGTAAATCCGCCAACCACAGCCGGTGAAAATGAAATATCAGTGGTGCCTAGCTCATCAGCATATTGATAAGGTTGATTTTCAGGATCATCCCAATAACTCCAGTTATCAACAAAATGGGTATAATTTAATATTTTATTGGTGCTCAGGCTAAGATGTCCGCCAAGCGAAAACACCCTGCTGATACTGTAATCAATACTATTTTCTATTCCCAAGCGGTAACTTTCGGGCACATTTGTCATGATTGCTGCTCCCACATTATTAATTTTTCCGGTTAGCACCAGCTGATTCGTGTAATCCATAAAATATACATTCGAGTTCAATCTGATTTTTTGATTACTAAAGCCATAGCCAGCTTCAAGGTTAACTAACTGCTCATGTGTGATTTGCTGGCCAGGATCAGCATCTCTATAAACCGAACGATTAGGCTCGCGATGCGAAACTGCAATTGAAATATATGCCTGATTGTTTTGATCGATCGTATAAAACAAACCCGCTTTAGGATTAAAAAAATCGAATGTGTGTTCCTGACTGATATCCCTCAGGTCGTCGTGGATACCACTTATTTTGTAATCAATGTGACGAAACTGCAAGTCAACAAAAGCACTAAACGATTCATTGATAGTATATAGACTTTTGAAATAAACATTGTAATCAGTTTTTAATCCATTATTTGTGTACCAGGGCTTATCGTTCAGGCTTTCGGAAGCATATTGTGCCCAGGTGATATAGCCAAAATGGTCGCCATCATATTGATTCCATCCCAGACCAAAAGTACTGTTGAATCGGCCTTTTTGTTGTTGAAGTGCAACATTAAACCCATAAAAATAATTATCAAGCCATTTTTGTTGTATAAGGTCGGTACGGCTGATGGTATCCCCCCCAATCACCACATTCGGAAGCGCATAATCATTGAATTTCCGCTGATTTTTCCAGCTTTCATAATAACCCCGGCCTTTTGTAAGGAATGCCGCTCCACTCAACTGAAGCTGATTATTGAATTGGTGCGCCAAATGCAGTTGATAATAATCCTGTTGATAATTATCCGTCTGATTTTGGTAATAACCAATAAGTTCGCCATCGCTGTTGAACATTTCTCCGGAGGGATTATAACGCCTTCCGGAAGTTGTTTTCAGGCTATCTTTAGGAACACCGTTCCAGGCCTGGTAAGTTGATTCTTTGCCACTAGTGGCAATAATTTTGACCAAAGTATTTGCATTGGACCATGATCCGGAAAGGTAGTACGATTTCAAATCAGACCATCCCCTGTCCACATAGCCGTCAGAGGTAATCCTGCTCAGGCGGCCATTAAGCGCGAAGCCCTGCTTGCTTCGTCCGGTAGAAAAATTAAGGCTGTTGCGAAAAGTATTGAACGAACCCGCCTGAGATTCCAAGCGTGCAAAGGCGCTGGCCGATGGCGCATCCGTTTTGATATTGAGGCTGGCACCAAAAGCCGCGGCTCCATTGGCCGAAGTGCCCACACCACGCTGGATGTGAATATTATCTACCGAAGCCGCAAAATCAGGCAGGTTGACAAAGAAAACCCCATGCGATTCAGGATCGTTCACAGGCACTCCGTTCATGGTTACGTTGATTCGGGTAAGATCAGTCCCTCTGATTCGGAGACTTGTATAACCAATTCCTGTTCCGGCATCAGAACTAACCACCAGCGAAGGGGTTTGCTGCAAAAGATAAGGCAAATCGGCACCGCTGTTGTTTTTGCTGATATCAGCAGCATCCAGCACGCTAAAGGTCAAAGGTGTTTTAGGTGCTGGTCGCGAAGCCCTTACCACTACTTCATCCTGCATAAAAGAAGCTGGCTTAAGCGAAAAAGTAACAGCTTCGTCCTGTAAGAGTGTCATCTCTTGGGCAACAGACTCAAAACCAACATAACTAACGGTTAACACATACGATCCTGCTTGCAATTTATCAAAAGCAAAACGTCCTTCGTTATCAGTAATTGCTTGCTGATTGCCCGGATTAAGTTGCACATGTGCTCCACTTAGTGCTTCATTGTCGTCACTGGTAATTACCTTACCTTCGAGCATGATTTGTGCTGCAAGCCCCAAAGGAAGCAGCAAAAGTGCCAGTAAAATGTTTTTGTTGAACATGACTCTTTGATTTAATTGTTAAACATTTAAATCAATAGAGGAAAAAGTGAGATTCGTTTGTTCCCTACGCCGGCATTACCCGTTCAGGTTCAAAGGGTTTGATCTCAGCCTGTCTTTCATCCCGCACTGGCGGGCAAAGGCACCCCTATTGTATATTATCGCTGCAAAGGTATGATTTTTTAACATAAAACTGAATAACCTAAACCGCTTAATCAATAAACGCTTATCGATTAATACCAAAATTTTCCGGAAACCTATCCTTTGCTGTCAGCTCATAAAATAAATAAAAGCATTATTGCTCTTCGCCGTAAACAAGCTGTGTTTTTGTCTTAATAAATTCCTTAAGTAGGCCTTTTTCTAAACGTTCCGGTTGGGTAATGCTGTTTGCAAGCACTTCCACATCATGGCAAGAATTCTGCAGACCAAAACTAATCCTCAGCACGCCTTGCAGTTTAAGACTGGGGATTAGCCTGAGCACAAATCGTTGCATTTTGGTTTGAAAAGGGGTGAAATCAAGCAAGTACTTGAGAAAAACATGGGCTCAATGGCAGCCAAACCGCGACCCTATTCCGCCATTGTGAGCAAGGTTATTCGCTTGTTTGCTGTTCATCTTATTCTTTATTTCAAAAACCAGCACGGCTGTTCTATTTTCAATTTGTGTTGCAGTTGTATCGGGTAGTCCAAAAAACCGAATACCGGGTATTTTCGGCAATGTCTCGATGGTTTTTTGCAGGAGTTTCTTTTCGTGATCAATAATCGCCTCATAGCCAATGCGATCTAAAAGGAATTTTGCATGCGCTAAGGCAGCCACTCGTCCGGCATTCTCAACAGCATATTTTTCAGCTAATGCCATATCAGCAGGTTTCATCGTTGGCAAACCTTTGCGCGCAATCAAAACAGAGGTACTAAAAGGAGCATACACTTTGTGTCCTGAAAAAACCAGGTAATCAATCCCTGACATTTACATGCTTATCCGACGATGGGCAACGAGTTGGGCAGCATCCACCATAAACTTAATACCATACTTTTTGGTCAGCATTCCCATTGCAGTGAGATTATTAATGCTGCCAACCAGATTGGATGCCCCGCTCCCTGTAAATAAAACAAGCCTTTTGTTGCCATGCTTTGAATCAGCATTGCAGTAATAAAAATTAGTTTTACTCTTTGTCAAATATTATTTAAGGTATATCTAAATTTTCTCGAAATGGTGAAGCCAACTATTCCTTCCTTAACCATTAATTGTGTATATTAGTCCACTCAAAATATTTCAATACTTCCACAACACTTCAAATGATTAATCTGTCAAAACTTAAAGTCCGGCTCGAAGATTTATTCAGGCAACACTGCGGTACTTTTCCGGAGGAAATTCACCCATTGCCCGAATCCGGTTCAGGAAGACTGTATTTTAGAATGCATAGCGGGAAAACCTCACTGATTGGGGTATGGAACGAACAAATAGCTGAAAATCTGGCTTTTGTATATCTGTCTGAAAGGCTTAACAAGATTGGATTTCCGGTTCCAAAAGTGTTTTTAATCAGCAAAGACCAAAAATGTTATTTACAGGAGGATTTGGGAAAAACAAGTCTTTTTTCACTGGTGCAACAATCGCTGTCGCAAGGCGAGTTTCACCCTTCGCTGCTCGATTTTTACGCGGATGCCGTAAATGATTTGATTCATTTTCAACTGGAAGGAAGCAAAAATGTCGACTTTTCAAAAACCTATGCTGCAACACCCTTCGATCAAAAAGCCATACTCACTGATCTGCAATATTTCTATTATTATTTCGTAAAATTGCATCCGCAACTGCATTACAACGAGTTTAAATTGCAGCACGACATGGAAGTGTTTGCCTGCTTTCTGGCTCAGGAAGCTGCCCATTTCCTGATGTACCGCGATTTCCAGTCGCGAAATATCATGATTCAGGAGGGTAAAAACTATTATATTGATTTCCAGGGGGCAAGACCAGGACCTTTGGCTTATGATCTGGTTTCGCTACTTTTTCAGGTAAAAGCCCAAATTCCAAATTCGTACCGCGAAAAGCTGGCTACTCTTTATATCACCAAGCTAAGAGAGTTAGAACCAACGCTCGCGAACTCCTTCGAAAAGTATTATCCGGGCTTCGTCATGCTCAGGCTCAGTCAGGTTTTGGGAGCTTACGGTTTCAGAGGTCTGATTCAAAAAAAATCACACTTCCTCGAAAGCATTCCTTTTGCACTTCAAACATTGTCGGAGCAACTAATTGCTTTTAAAACAGAACTAAATATCAACGAATTATGGTCGGTGTGGCAGCAACTGGATTTGTTAAAAGAAACGTATCGACTTCCTCAAAAAGAGGCATTTAATCTTTTAAAGATTGAGGTCAGCAGTTTCTCTTACAAAAAGGGCGGCATTCCACCTGATCCAAGTGGAAACGGCGGTGGCTTTGTTTTTGATTGCCGCTTTCTGCCCAATCCCGGGCGCGAAGCACGCTACAAGATGTTGACTGGCCGCGATGAAGCTGTAAAAGCATTTTTAGCTCCAAAAAAAGAAGTACAGAGTTTTTTGGATCAAACCGAGGACCTGGTTTCTGATGCCATTGCAAACTACTTAGCCCGTGGATTTGATAAGCTGATGATTAGCTTCGGATGCACTGGCGGACAACACCGTTCTGTTTATTGTGCCGAAGAGATCTATGCACGGCTTCGAACAAAATACCCCGACCTGATTGTTATTTGTAAACACCACGAACAATTGTTTAAGAATGAGTAATAAAAAATGTAAAAGCAATAAAAAACCTACAGATTACAAGGATAAAAAGGCCTTTCAATGTCGAAAATGCGGGCAGCAATCCAATAAAGCAAACCGCTTGTGTAAAGCATTGAAAAATCCATCATGAGCAAAAACAAAACAGCCATGATTCTTGCTGCAGGAAAGGGAACCCGCCTGGATAAACTTACTGCACTAACGCCAAAAGCCCTGGTAAAAGTAAACGGCATTTGTCTGATCGACAGGGTTATTAAAAAGCTTGAACAATCAGGTTTTACACATTTTGTAGTTAATGTGCATCACTTTGCGGATCAATTAGTTGATCACCTGAAATCTGATAATTACCAGCATTTAAACATTGACATCTCAGATGAAAGTCAGGAATTGCTCGAAACAGGCGGCGGGATTTTGAAAGCACATCATTTTTTTGCTGATAGTGATTACATTTTGGTGCATAATGTTGATATCCTGACCAGCCTGAATATTGAATCTGTTTGCTTTGAATTTGAACAATCAACTGACGAAGCCTGGTTGCTAACACAAAACAGGGTTTCGGGCAGAAAATTATTATTCAACAAGCAGCAACTGATTGGATGGCATCATCTCAATCAAGCTGTTTTTAAATGGGTGAATGAACCTCAAACAAAATTTACTGAATTGGCTTTCAGCGGACTGCACTTATTCCGCCCAAAACTTTTTGAAAGATTTAATGTTCAGCATTGCAGTGTGATTGATTTGTACCTCGAACTGGCCAAAACCAATACTATTAAAAGTAAAGACATCAATCCCGAATACTGGTTCGACTTGGGTAAATTTGCTGAATACAAGGCAATTGATAAATTCTTTAAGCAAATCGAAAACAACTAATTATGTCAGGTTTCATCAATAGACTTACCGAAACTATTCTTAAAAGTTATGCCGACAGTTTGCAGGATTTGTCGATAGTTTTTCCAAACAAGCGTGCCGGTCTTTTCTTTAGAAGAGCCCTTACGGAGCAGCTCACCAAAAGCAGTCTGCTTCCCGGCTTTCTTACCATCGAAGAAGCTTTCGAATCGTGGAGCAATTTTTCTCTGGCTGATCCCCTTGTGGTTCAATTTGAATTGATGAGCATCAAAGCAAAACAGCATAAAAATGATAATCAAGCACTTACTGATTTTGCAGGTTTGGCAGCCCAGATGGCAGAAGATTTTAACGAGATAGACCATCAATTGGTTGATGTAGCATCCTTATTCGACTTCTTAAAGGAAGCTAAAGCATTGGAAATGTGGCATCCCGACGGATCACCTCTGACCGATAGCGAGAAGCGGTACATCTATTTTTACCGGCAACTTAAAGAGGATTATCAGAATTTAAATACTAATCTCAGCTCAAAAGGGCTGGCTTATGGAGGCAGGATTGCACGGGAATTAGCCAGCTTTACAACCGAAAATCTGCTCGAACGAATTGATGCTCAAAAAGTTATTTTTGCCGGATTCAATGCCTTTACAAAAGCTGAAGCGAGTATTGTAAAACGGCTGTTATTAGAAAAAAAAGCTGCCATTTATTGGGATCTGGATCGCTATTATTTTGAACCACAATTTTTTGGTCTGCATGAGGCCGGAAATGCAATCCGAAAATTCTTACAAGAAATTAAAAATCAGCAGGAAATATTTTTCCTTTCAGATGATTTACTCCAAAAGGAATATCATTTCATTTTACATGCCGTTCAAGGTGATGTTTTGCAGGCCAAGGCGCTGGGCAATGAACTCAGTAAAGACTTTGATCCAGCTGCAGCTATTGTACTGGGTGAGGAGCATTTGCTTCTTCCTGTAATGAATAGTATTCCTGAAAATAATGAGCAATTCAATGTCACACTTGGATTTCCGTTCAATAAAACTGCCAGCTATCAATTTATCCGTTTGTATCTCGAATTTCACGCAGCACTCCAACAATCAGTTGAAAAGGAAATCTACCTCAAGCCTTTATTAAGCCTGCTATCACACGAATTTAACCAGAGTATTCTGGATCAAACAGCAAAAAAAGCGCTTTTGGATTGGCGCATGAAGCTTATCCGTTCGGGAATAAAATTTTCAGATTTAACGACCTTATTGAATTCAGCTGAAAATGAAACTTTAAAGACCTATTTAAAACAAATCTTAACGCCAATCGAAGGCAATGCTGTTCATCAGATTGGTGTAATCAATGCTTTTCTAAACCTGCTGAATACTTTTTTGATCGAAAGAGAAGATAATGGTTCTTTATTCTTAATCAATCAATTAAGTCTGGCAAAACGCATTTTTAATAAACTCGAACAACTGTTTCAGGACTTTCTGCCAGAAACCAATAATTTAGTAATAACAACATTTTTCATGCGTATTGCCAGCGCTCAAAAAGTTCCTTTCAGTGGCGAACCACTTCAGGGATTACAAATTATGGGTCTTTTGGAAACGAGAAATCTTAGTTTTCGTAATTTACACATTCTCAGTCTAAACGAAGGCGTTCTTCCACGCAAACAAAACAGTCACTCCCTGATTCCGGCTGACATCAGAAGAACATTTGAGCTACCTGCTTTCACTGAAAAACAGGCTATAACAGCGTATCATTTTTTTCGATTGATACAGCATGCCGAAAATATTCACCTATACTACAATACCGAAGCAGGAGATTTTGGCAGCGGGGAAACAAGTCGGTATATCAGGCAAATCATTCATGAGTTGGCAGTTGTAAATAATAAAGTAAAAATTGCAAAAAGCGATTTTAATCTGGGAGAAACACAAACACCCTTTACTGAAACAATTGAAATCCCAAAAAATGAACACGTCCTCGCACAACTTCAGCAAAAGGCTGCTTCGGGTTTTTCGCCTTCCAGTTTGGCTCATTATCTCGAATGCCCATTAAAATTTTACTTTGCCGATGTGTTGCGCCTTAAAGCTGAAGAGCAATTTGACGAGTCGATAAAATACAATGAACTTGGCACGATTGTCCACGAAACCCTGGAATTACTTTACAAACCTTATATTGGTCAAAACCTGAATGAACAAATCTTGGATTCGATCATAGCAAAAAGTGAAGAAGAACTCGAAAATAGTATCCATCGGTTGATTCCGGGTGGTCTTGCTGATCAGGGTAATAGCTTGATAACAAAAGAAGTAGCACATCATTTTATAAAAAATTTCCTGACTCGTGAAAAATATAACCTCAAGACATCGGAACCATTAAACATAAAGGGACTTGAAAGTAAACTTGAAACAAATTATATAGTTAATAAGCTGACTGTTAAATTAAAAGGAACTATTGACAGAATTGATCAGCAAGGAAACATTTTCCGTTTGATCGATTACAAAACAGGCCAGGTGAAACCAGAAGATCTTAAAATAAAAAATTGGGAAGATTTGTTTAATGCAAAAAAAACAAAGGCATTGCAGTTGGCACTTTATTGGCTATTAATCAATCAATCTGATTTTGCTTTTGCAAAAGCCAATTTTAGCTGTGGCATTTTCAGTTTACAAAAACCAGGTGCCGGTTTGATGACACTCCAATTACCTGAAACAGAAGCTGAATCATCACATGCAATCATGCAAATAAAAGAAAGACTGTTCGAGCTTTTGGAAGATATTTTGGACAAAGAACTTCCAATTATACAAACAGAGGATCATACCTATTGTAAATACTGCGAATTTGCATCAATCTGCAATCGATAAGAAGATGCTGATAAACTTTTTTGTGCGAACCGTGTAAATAATTATATTTGCTTTCGGATTCTAACCGTGCTCCCCTAAAAACAAAAACCATGAGTGACGCTCCTAAGTTTAATGTCCTGATAGTGGACGACAGACCGGAAAACCTTCTTACACTCGAAGGTATCCTTGACAATGATAACCTGAATACTATCAAAGCTACCTCAGGCAATGAGGCTTTGGCAATCATGCTCGAGCAGAATATTGCACTTGTACTAATGGATGTGCAAATGCCTGGCATGGATGGCTTTGAAGTTGCTGAAATCATGCGCAGCAGCGAACGTACAAAGTACATCCCAATTATTTTTATCACTGCCATTAGCAAACAACGTCAGCATATCTTTAAGGGATATGAATCCGGAGCTGTGGATTACCTCTACAAGCCGCTCGATCTGGAAATTTTGCAAAGCAAAATAAAAGCTTTCATAGAATTTTTTCAGCATAAAAATGCCTTAGAAGAAACAACACGCAAACTCAGCAAAACGGTGGCCGAACTTAATGAAGCCAAGCGTATTGCCGAGGAAGCAACAACAGCAAAAAGTGCTTTTTTAGCAACCATGAGTCACGAAATTCGTACGCCGCTTAACGGTATCATTGGCATGGCCGAGCTGGGTTTGATGGACGAAGAAATAGGTTCGTTGCAACGTGAAAGATTACTCGACATCAAAACATCGGGCGAGTCGCTCCTCGAAATCATTAACGAAATTCTGGATATTTCAAAAATTGAGGCGGATAAACTTGAGCTGGAAGAAATTGAGTTTAGTATTCGCGAAGTCATCGAAAAGGTAGTTAACCTGCTTTCTGTCAAAATATTTCAGGAAAAACTGGAATTTGTTTGCGAAATCGATCCTGACATACCCGACATCTTGATCGGTGATCCATTACGCATCCGGCAAATATTGATAAACTTACTAAGCAATGCTATCAAATTTACAGAAGAAGGAACAGTAGCTATCAAGGTAAAAATGCTGGAGCATATCGAAGAACAGATCAGTCTGGAATTTGCTGTTGAAGACACAGGTATTGGCATCCCCGAAGACAAGCAAGGCTATTTATTTGACAGCTACACCCAAGCTGAAACTTCTACAACCCGAAAGCATGGTGGCACCGGACTTGGCCTTAACATCAGCCAAAGATTAGTTAATCTGATGGGCGGAAAAATAAGTGTAAAAAGCACTTATGGAAAAGGAAGCAAATTTTTCTTCCGACTGAATATGATTACGGGAGCCCAAAAAGAAAAACCATGGGAACTCAAGCTCAAGAAAGCTAACAATGCCTATAAAATACTGGTAATTGAAGATCATTCACAATCAGCGAAAGTGATAACGCATCTGCTCGACCATTGGGGCATTCAAAGCGTTTATGCCTCAGATTGCACCAAATGCTTTGACCTCCTCAAGAATCAGGAATTCGACCTGGTTTTAATTGATTATTACCTTAAAAAAATGAACGGCGTTGAAGTGGCAGAAGAAATTAAAAACCATCTAGGCAATAAACCACAGCCTATATTTATTCTGCTTTCGCCCTCAAAAGCCAGTATCGAGATTTTAAAGCTCAAGAAAGCTCAGAAATATGAATTCCTTACCAAACCTGTACTTCAAAACGATTTACGTCATTTACTGATCACCCTTTTTGGGTCAAAAGAGCAAATCCAGGAAGAAATTAGTAAAAATCCGGTTGAACAGAAATCGCCCGACAAACCTCTCGAAATACTTGTAGCCGAAGACCAAATCATCAACAGAAAAATTGTCGTACAACTCCTCGAGAAAAAAGGCTGGCACGTTAAAGCTGTCGAAAATGGCAAACTTGCACTTGAAGAAGCCTCAAATAAGAAATATGACATTATCCTGATGGATGTTCAAATGCCCGAAATGGATGGCTTTGATTCGACTAGAAATATTCGTCAGTTCGAAAATGACAAAGATTACCACACCCCTATAGTAGCCATGACAGCGCATGCCATGAAAGGCGATCGCGAAAAGTGTTTGGCAGCCGGAATGGATTATTATATTACTAAACCTGTAAATCCTAGCGAGTTGTACGATACTATCGAAAAGTTCGCGGCTCAGCTTCCAGCGGAATAAGTACACAATTGTGCCAATAAAATATCACTATGGACAACCTGGATTATAACAACGCAACTACCTGGGAAAAAATCAAATACTCCGTCAGGTCGTGGCGCTATATTGGCGTTGGCAAATCTTTACTGCTCTGGTTTTTGGCAATTTCTGTTGTGCCACTGGCCGCGATTAGTTTTATCAATTTTCTGAATGCCTATCACGGTCTAACTATAGTTGCGGAAAAATCGCTGAACACAACTTCACAGCTCAGGGTTGCCTATATCAATACTTTTTTTAATGAAATCGTTGATTTTCTGGAACTTAATAGTCGTCAGCGCAACGATATTGATTTTATAAAAACATTGGATTCTTCCTGGAAAAACAGCAACTCAGACCTTAATGAATACATAAAGAAAAAAGAATGGACTCAGATTACTGCAGAACACAGAGACGAATTTAAAGACCTGGCCAGAAAAAACGGTTATCACGACATTTATTTTATGGATAATCAGGGAAATATTCTGTTTAGCCTGCGCGAAGAAGCTGATCTGGGAACCAATCTTTTTACAGGGCCTTACCGTTTTTCAAAATTTGCAAACGCAACAAGGGATGCTTTAGAAACCAATACTTTACAATTCTCTGATCTGGAATTTTACGAGCCTTCATTCAACTTAATTACCGGACATTTTGTGCAACCTGTCGTTAATTCAAACGATAGTCTGATTGGTTTAATTGCGCTTCAAATAACCATGGATCGCATCAATCAAATCATCCAGCAAGATGCGGGATATGGTGAAACCGGTCAGGCCTATATTGTTGGTAATGACCGTTTATTGCGCTCATCAATGCGTTTTAGCGATGAGGATGTGATCATGCGTATGAGTATCAACAATACGAAAATAAGCGACTGGCTTTTTTACCTGCGAAATCGCAATAACCGCCAGGCACTCGAAGAACGTGAACTTGAACGTGAAAAAGTATCAACTTACGACTCTGACGAGACTGGAAAGTATGTGCTGGGGATCTTCCGCAACTTGGACGTGCTTGAACCTATGGGCGTAAATTGGGTATTGGTAGAAGAAATTGAACACAGCGAAGCATTTGCCTACGCACGAAAACTTTCGGATATTGTTAAACTGTCTTTTATCATCACCATTATCCTCGTCTTTTTCACATCAATATTAGTAACACGCTGGTTTGTAAGCCCGATAAAACAATTATCTTCCTGGGCAAAAGAAGTTGCTGTTGGCAAAGTTTCACGTAAGCAAATCAAGGCACCAAGAAATGAAATAGGTGAGATGGTAAGCACATTTAACCGGCTCGTTGATTCGCTCGAAAGCTATGCTAATGTTGCAAGACTTATGGCCAAAGGTGATTATACCGAAAAGGTGGAAGTGAAAAATGAAGAAGACCTTTTGGGCACTTCAATGAATCAGTTGGTCGAAAGCCTAAAGCAAGTTGTTGACCAGGCTAATCGAATCGCCAAAGGGGACTATAAAGTAACAGTGGTTCCACGCAGCGACAAAGACACTTTAAACGTAGCACTTTATGAAATGACGCGCACCCTGGCGCAAAATGCTGAGGAAAACAGCAACCAAAACTGGCTTAAGAGTGGCATCAACGAACTTGATTCAGGGCTGAGCGGACAACCAGATGCACAAAAACTGGCTGCATCTATAATCAATTTTACCTGTAGGTATTTGGAAGCAAACCTGGGCATTATCTACCTGATCAACGAACAAGAAAACCGCTTCGAACTAACAGCCACTTTTGCTTTGGATCCGGACGATAAAAGGCTCAAAAAATATTTTACTACAAAAGAGGGATTAATTGGTCAGGTAGCTAAAGATCAACAACTTTTGATTGTTGAGGATCAAGAAAATAAAAAAGAAATTGAGTTAGGTTCTGGCAAATTAAAACCTACACAATATGTTTTGTGTCCGCTTGTTCATGAGGGCAAGACCTTTGGAGTAATTGAATATGCTATGCTACAAAGCTTTACACCTCTTAGGCGAACTTTTTTACAGCTTGCCAGCATAAACATTGCCATCGCCGTGAAAACTGTGATAGCAGCCGAAACCGTTAAAAAGTTGCTAAGTCAAACACAGGAACAAGCCAATGAACTTGCTGTGCAGCAGGAAGAACTCAGGCAGGCTAATGAAGAACTGCAGGAACAAACGAATGCATTGAAAGTGTCGGAAGAAAACTTACAGGCACAACAAGAAGAGCTCAAAGTGACCAACGAAGAACTCGAAGAACGCACCAAAGCTCTTGAAATGCAGCGTGATGCAATCCGAGAAAAAAATATGGAACTCGAAAAAGCAAGAAATGAAATAGAGCAAAAAGCACAAGATTTAGCTCAAGCCTCTCAATATAAATCTGAATTTCTTGCCAATATGTCGCACGAATTGCGCACACCGCTCAATAGTATTTTGGTACTTTCACAATTGCTTGGCGAAAACAAGAAAAAACATCTCGACGAGAAAGAACTTGAATATGCACGCACTATTAATGGATCAGGAAGCGATTTACTTGAACTGATTAATGAGATTCTTGACTTGAGCAAAGTAGAATCAGGCAAAATTGAGCTTTTTATAGAACAAATGTATCTCGAAGACTTATCGCATTTCATCCAGAAAAGCTTTGAGCCTGTTGCTGCCAAAAAAGGACTCGAACTTTATATTTCAATCTCAAATGGCTTGCCTAAGTATGTGCGTACAGATATACAGCGTTTTCAGCAGATCATCAAAAATCTTTACTCCAATGCAATCAAATTTACGCATGAAGGCAGCATAACGCTCAATGTTTTTAGGCCAGACAAAAACTTTGATTTTAAAAATGACCTTTTGACACCGGAATCAGCAATAGCGTTTGCTGTTACTGACACCGGAATCGGTATTCCGGAAGATAAATTGCAGGAAATTTTTGAAGCATTCAAGCAAGCCGATGGAACAACAAGCCGCAAATATGGCGGAACAGGACTTGGTTTGAGCATATCTAAAGGGTTCTCAGAACTTCTGGGAGGCGAAATTCATGTAGAAAGTAAAGAAGGAGAAGGCACTTCTTTTACGGTCGTAATTCCTGAAAAATATGAAAGTCCCGACGAATCAGCTAACGACAAACAGGAAACTCAAAATTCAACTAACAAAAAAGAAGCCATACCCGATAAGGAGGATTTAAGCTCACAAAAGCCTGCTCAAAAAATAAAACAAGAACTGAAAACATTTGAAGAAACTAACGACGATCGCAATTCCATCCTCGAAGGCGATATGGTTTTGCTAATCATCGACGACGACAAAAACTTCACACGTTTATTGCACGATTTAGCCCACGAGCATCGCTTTAAATGTATCATCGCACATGATGGCGAGGCAGGTTTGCATTTCGCAGATTTTTATACGCCTCAGGCTATAATACTCGACATTGGCCTGCCCGGAATTGATGGGCATGAAGTGATGCAGCGTCTAAAGAAAAATCCACGAACCCGACATATTCCGGTACATTATGTTTCGGCAGCCGACAAATCAATCGAATACCTAAAACAAGGTGCGATTGGATATTTAAGTAAACCCGTAAATAAAGACGATCTGGACAAAGTTTTTGATTACCTGGAAAATATAATCTCAAATCCACTCAAACGCCTTATTGTGGTGGAGGATGAAGAATCCATGCGAAAAAGCATTTCCAACCTGATGGAAGGCGATAACATTGAAATTGTAGCTGTGAGTTCAGGTGAAGATGCCCTCGAAGAAATAAGCAAAAAGCAATTCGATTGTATGATCCTCGACCTTGGATTGAAAAATATGTCTGGTTTTGATTTGCTCGACACGCTAAGACTAAAACATCCTGATAAAGAACTTCCGGTAGTTGTTTACACAGCGCGTGAACTAAATGAGGAGGAAAACATTAAACTTCAGCAATACGCCAGCAGCATCATCTTAAAAGGAGCACGAAGTTTTGAGCGTCTGCTTTCTGAAACTACACTTTTCCTTCATCAGGTGGAAAGCAAGCTTTCAGACAAAAAACAGGAAATGCTGCGTAAAATCCAGCCCAGAGAAGATGTACTGCAAGGCAAAACCGTTTTAATTGTTGATGATGACATGCGCAATGTTTTTGCACTTACAAGCGTGCTCGAAAGCTACGATATCAATGTGATTTTCGCAAAAAACGGTCGCGAAGGAATCGAAAAACTTAGGGCCAGCAAAGATGTCAATCTTATCCTGATGGATATCATGATGCCAGAAATGGATGGTTATGAGGCAATGAAAATCATCAGAAAAGAAAATAAATACAAAAAATTGCCAATCATTGCCCTTACAGCCAAAGCCATGAAAGATGATCGCGAAAAATGTCTGGCAGCGGGTGCTAACGAGTATTTATCGAAACCCGTTGACACCGCCAAGCTGATTTCGCTGCTTCGCGTATGGCTTTACAATAATTAAACATGCCAATCCAAAAAATACATGGCTAATTCTGAGTATCTAAATCGTGATGATTCCATATTACAACTCGAAATGGACTTATTACTCGAAGCCGTTTTTAAACAATATGGCTACGATTTTCGGGATTATAACAAAGCTCATGTGAAACGCCGATTGGTTTACCGTATGCATCAGCTCAACCTGGAATCATTATCAGAATTACAACATAAAGTATTATATCAACCTCAAATCTTATCGCTAGTACTAAAAGATTTATCAATAAATGTGACAGAGATGTACCGCGATCCAGCTTTTTATTCATGCCTCAGGAAAGAAGTGATCCCAATTTTGCGCACCTATCCTTTTCTTCGCATCTGGCATGCTGGCTGCGCAACCGGTGAGGAAGTTTACTCCTTTGCCATTTTACTTAAAGAAGAAGGACTTTATGACCGGGCGCAGATTTACGCAACTGACTTCAATACTGAGGTATTAGAAACAGCAAAAAAAGGTATCTACCCGATTTCTAAAATCAAAGCATACACACTCAATTATCAGGATGCAGGTGGTAAAAATTCTTTTTCTGACTTTTATACCGCCCGATATGATGCAGCGCTTTTTGATCCTGTACTTAAAAAGAATATCGTATTTGCAGAACACAATTTGGTTACTGATAGTGTTTTTGCTGAGACGCATCTTATAATCTGTAGAAATGTACTAATTTATTTCAACAGAAGTCTTCAAAATAAAGTACTCGAACTTTTTAAAGACAGCCTGATTAAAGGTGGCTTTTTAGGACTTGGTTCTAAAGAAAACATCATGTTTTCGACCGTTCAGGATCAGTTTTCAATTACCAACCCTAACGAGAAAATTTTTCAGAAAAAAATCCTGTAATGAAAGCATATGAGGCTATCGTCATAGGATCATCAGCGGGTGGTTTGCATGCCCTGAAAACCCTTTTCAAAGGATTAAAACCTGGCTTTAATATTCCAATTATTATCGCCCAGCATCTTAGTCCACATTCCGAAAATTATATGGCTCAATTTCTTGATCAATTAAACACCATAAAGGTAAAAGAGGCTGATGAGCGCGAAAAGATAAAAGCTGGTTACGCCTATATTGCGCCACCCAACTTTCATTTATTAATAGAAAATGATCGTACTTTCAGCCTTACGGTAGAAGAAAAGGTAAACTATGCAAGGCCTTCTATTGATATTTTGTTTGAAACTGCAGCAGATGTTTTTCACCAAAAACTGATTGGTATAATCCTTACAGGAGCCAATCACGACGGTGCAAATGGCATCAAAAAAATTCAGTTGTTTGGCGGATTTACCATTGCTCAGAATCCTGGTTCTGCTGAATCAGATGCTATGCCAAAAGCAGCAATAAAAACTGGAAATGTCCTCAAAATTATGGAATTAGACGAAATAGCTGATTTTTTGAATAGTTTGGATAGTTAAATGACTACTCATCAAGATATTCCAAATCAATAAAAACAGGAAGGTGATCTGCAAAACCGCCTTCATAGCGCGGCCCCACATAGGTTCTAAAGAGTTTCTTACCCATATAACGTTCATCCTCCGTAAATAAAAAGTCCGGAGCAAAAATACGCTGACTACCCTCAACTAATCGCAGACCCGATTGAGTGAGCAAAGGTTGAGAAATGATAATCATATCAAATATTTGCCAGTCGTACTGATGCTTTAAAGTTCCTTCAAAACCCAGTTGGGCAGGTTTGGTAAAGAGATTTACCAAGTGATATGAATCATTTATCTCATCCTCCGGAAAAGCCTGCAATCCCTTTAAAATACTTTCATCGACTGGCTTATCATTAAAATCGCCCATTATTACCACTTTAGCCTGCGGATGAACTAATCTTATTGAATCAACATGTTTGCGAAGGGTTTGTGCAGCAAGCATACGCAACCGGCGTGTAGGCAGCTCGCCACCCCATCGCGATGGCCAGTGATTGATATACACATGCAACGTATCAGTGTGCACTAAAAAAGAGGTATAAAGCATATCACGTGATCTGAAATTGTCATTTTCAGGATCTTTTAAGGGTATAGGAGCACTTGAAATCAACCTCAATTTACTGCGCTGATAGATAAGCCCTACATCTATGCCACGACGATCGGGCGAAGGATAATTTACATATTGATAATCAAAATTTTTAAGTGGTGTACTCAGAATCAAGTCCCTGATCACCTGATCATTCTCTATCTCGCAAAGACCTATCAAAGCCAAGGGTTGTCCCTCACCTGCTGCAATTAAGGTTTTGTAAATATTCGTTCGCTTTTTTCGATAACGGAAAAAATTCCAGGCCTGCTCGCCATCTGGAGTAAATGCATTGTATTCGCGGGTTGAATCTATTTCGGTGTCAAAAAAATTCTCAACATTGTACCAACCTATTCTATAACGCTCATTATTTTGGGCACTTAGTGTCGCATTAAAAAACCAGAAAATAACTATCCCAGAAAAAATATAAAAAAAATGTCTCAAAAATCGGGGTTCAAACCTCATTGCTACGTATTTTTGTGTAAAATTACCATTTTCTTGATGAAATCATGAAGCAAATGCCCAAAATACCGTTTTACATTATGTAAACTTGGTCATTTTTTTAACTTTTTATCATATTGTTTATCAACGTGTTAAAAAATATTTTAAATTTTTTTCTAAAAAAAGTGATTAGATTTTGAAATTTCTGACATATAATGGGTGAAGGGAACAACATAATTCGTTCTGTTGAAATACTGGAAGGTATCAAAAATCATGACCGTAAAATACTGAATTTCGTTTATGAAACCTATTTTGATCAGCTTGCTGATTTTATAAAAAAAAGACGAGGTACAGAAAGTGATGCCTGGGATGTTTTCCAGGATGCAATCGGAGTGGTTTATGATTACGTTCAAAGAAAAAACTTCAGTTTGGATGTTCCTTTTCAGGCGTTCTTTTTCACAGTAGCACGACAACTCTGGTTTCAACGGTTTCGCAAAAACCAAAAAGAGACTAACTTCACCAACCAGACAATGGAGCATATTCCTTATGAAGACGACGAAACACTGAGGGATTTAATGCGACAGCAAGTAATTACAAGGCTTACGCGCAAATACATGAAGAAGCTAAGCCCTAATTGCATCAAGTTGATAAAGTTTTCTAATTTGGAACTGGAAACTCGCCTTATAGCTAAAAAGCTGAATTACCTTTCCAACCAGGCAGTTTACAACCAGAGAAGAAAGTGCTTGAGAAAACTATTAAGTTGGATTACAGATGATCCGGAATATCAAAATTTAACTGATTATGAAAGACCTTGAAAAATTTGAAAAGTTTATTAAAGGTGAGCTGGAGGAAGGCGATTTGTGGGAATTTAAAAAATCGCTTGAAGTAGATGCTTCACTGGCAGCCGAATACGAAGTGTATAAAGCTGCATTTAGTCCTAATGCTCGCAAAAAACATCAACTTATGGATGAATTAAACGACTTACGACGTACTAAAACCCAAAGAAGTATTCCTTTTGGCTGGCAACGAATTGCAGCTGTTGCAGCTGGAATAATAATCTTGCTGGGAATTGGATTTGGGTTGATAAAAATGCAACATAGTGCCAGCAATCAAGAACTCTATGCACAATATTTCGTTGCTGAATCTGCTTCCTTCAATGTGCGTTCAGCAACAAATTCGCTGGAACAACCCGTTTTGGACGGTATGCAATTTTATGAGCTGCACAATTATGATGCTGCGATTGAAATGTTTGAAAAAGCACCAAACAATCTGATGGGCAAACTCTACAGTGGCTTGTCGATGATGGAACTCGGAGATTTTAAAGGTGCCATACATAAATTCGATGATATCATAAACCACAGCGACAACCTCTTTGTCGATCAGGCCGAATGGTATCAGAGTTTATGCTACCTGCGCACCGGAAAAAGGAGTAAAGCCATCGAGAAGTTTCAAGAAATTGCAGACGATAATGGCGTTTACAAAACAAAAGCCCTCAAAATCCTGAAAGAAATTAATAAAGAATAGCATCTTTCCTCGTTGATAACCATTATCAACATTTTTTAAAGTGCAAGTATCCGGGGGGAGCTTTTACAAACTTGCGCTTTTTTCACTTTGCACCCTGCTGATAGCAATTTATATCAAAAGCAGGGTGCTTTTTTAAAATCCTTCAGCGAAAATTTTTTAAACCTAATACGTGAATTTCCAGATGAATCCTAACAGGACGAGCAAAAATATTTCAGCTATAGCATTCACTATCAATGTATAACAACTAACATAAAGCTTTAAAAAATACTTTAGTTCACAATCTAATTGCATTTATTCACCTCTTATTCACAATGAATAATCGTTTCGCAAAAGCCAATGCAAACAATAGTAACAGCACAATAACAATTACAGCTACCTCCCACTTATAATCAGAACCAAAACTTATTGGTGCTGCATCACCAATCACTACATACGAAGCCCAGAAATACGGATGCGATTTAAGCTGATTTGCCTGTACTAAAAAATCCAGTTTCGCTTGTTGCAAAGCCACATCTTTACCCATTCCATTATTTAAGTTTTCATAAAACCGTTCCATCAACCATGCCCCGGTTTGGTCGTGCACCTCCCAATTTGTCATTATAATAGAAGGAACACCTGCGTGCATAAAGCCTCTTGTTAAACTAATAATTCCTTCACCTTCGCGGTATTTTCCAGTTCCTGTATTGCAAGCGCTCAACACAACAATTGAAGCTTCTAAATCCATTCCAAATAGTTCATATGTACCAATAGAATAGGCATCCAGACTGTCATTTTGCTGCTGAAAAATCAATCTGGAATACAGCGGTTTGTCATCATCAATCACGGTATGCATTGCAAGGTGCAGCATACTGTATCTGGAAGCATTCTCTTTGAAATTTTCCTTGGTAGCTTCGTCTCCAGCAGCAATATCTCCGTCAAAAACATTCAGCACCATATCCGATTCCTTTTTTGCATAGGGTAACACATTCAAATTAATTGTATCCGTTCCATTTATTGAAATAGGTCTAAAAGTCTTATAATCTGGCACAAAAGCAAATAATTTACCATTTCCGCTTTGTTTCCTATCCAATTGCGAAAAATGTAAAGTAGCAGAGTAACAGTATGCTACAGGAAAATCTTTAATTAAATAAGGCAAGTTACGGTAATCAATGCTTTGAGGAAGCGTATCGGAATGCCTGATTAAGATTTCAAAAGGCAGGTATCCCAAACGACCTTCAGGCAGAATAAGTAATTTCTTTCCATGAGCTTTTTCAACTACATCAGCAACCAAATGATTATAAAGATAAGCAGCCAAACCAGTAAATTGCTGAAAACCTGACTTATCATGTTTTGACAAATCCAGCTTGAATTGATTGAGTAAAAGATCAATCTTTTCTTCAATAACACCCTTTTTGTCTTCAATTTTATATAAGCCCCGCGAAAACTTATCAGTATAAATCAAGTAGAGATTATCATTTCCGGAAGCATACGAGATAAAAAAATCATCCGGTTCCAATTTCCGTTGCACCTCAGCTAAATCAATGACCTTTGAATTAAACATGAGTTCAGCATAATCAGGATAGTCGGATCTTATTTGATTGAATATCTTGTCGATAGCTTCCATTATGTGAAGCTGTCTTTTTTCCATTAAAGCAATTCTATTTTCGTCGGGGAAGCTTTTTTGTTGTTCCTCATAAATTAATTTCTGAATCACTGACAGGTCATCCCTTAATCGTTGTTCGTCGCGAATAAGTGAGTCCTGCACACCAGCCATAACCATCGCTTCTGATTTTCGGAGCGAAGAGAGTAAAACAGATGCCCTCCCCTTTTCAGCGTAGTAAAAAGCTTTTTCGACATAAGCGGTATCGCCGGTTTGCTGGTACAAAATTGCCGCTACATCTATTGCTTCTGCCAGTTTTATTTTCACATTCTGATTGAGGAGCATCCTGCTTTCGTCCGTAACAAAAAGACCCACCTGATCATAAATACCGATAGCCTGATCAAAATAGCTTAAACTTTTATCCAACTTGGCTATATCTGCCTCTTTTTGATACCAACTATTATACATAGATGCCCACCAAAAATATACATCTACCAAACGTATATTGGACACACTATTACTTTCGATTTTGCTTATTCCGGAAACACTGCGCTGCAAATGAGAAAGCAATAACTTTTCGGAGCTCAAGAACAAGCTGTCAGCCATTGCAAAATCCTGTGTTAATGTGTAAGCTGTTGCCAGTTTTCTGATCACATCGGCATACTCTGTATCAGAAGCCCCAAATATCTTAAACAAGATTTCAGAAGCTTCTTTGTAATAAACTACAGATTGCTCAAATTCTCCCAAATCCTTCAGGTAATCGGCCAGGGTAATTAAAGAATTCGCAGTTTCAAGATGACCTGGCCCCAACTCGTCCAAAGCAATTTGAACAGACCGCCTGAAGGTAGCAACTGCCTGATCTTTATTATTTAAGCCAGCATAAGATTTAGCCAAATTGCGGTATAACTGAACTTTATTTAGCGGATTTCCAGGAAAAGAAATAAATGATTCTGAGAGAGACTTAGCTTTAGAATAATCTCCTAACAAGTTATACATATTAGCAATATTATTTGAAGCCGTAATGATCAGTGGATGATTACGATCATAATGCCCTTTGTATATTTTTAACGCACTTTGATAATAAATAAGCGCCTTTTCATAATCATTTCTAAGTTGAAGATGTGCAACAATATTTACTTGCAAATGTTCCCACCATAAATCATTTTCAACAGCATATTCACTCATAATTTTATCAGCTTTCTGATAAAACAAAAAGGCTTCTCCTGTCCGACCCACCATGCTCAAAATTCTACCGTAATTAACATAAAAGCCAGCCATTCTGGGATGAAAATCACTAAATATTCTTTCTCTAATTATGCGCGATTTCTCTAAATAAAAAAAAGCGCTATCAAACTCTCCTCTAAATGAATATGCAATAGCCATATTTTGGTAGATATCAGCCAGATCAATATTTTCGATGCCCAGCTTGAGACATTTCTCAAGTGCTTCGCGATAATAAAAAAAGGCCTGATCCTGATCGCCCAGGTAATAAAAGGCAATTCCTTTAAAATTTGTCACCTTAATGCTGGCCTTGGCATTCTTTCCTTCAATTTGCTCTATTACCAACAAGGCAGAATCAAAAAGCTGTAGTGCATTTACATAATCGGATTGACTTATCTTAATTTTAGCTTCCAGATGCAAAGCTTCGTATCTTATGGCCTTGTTCGATAAACTATTATTCAATAAAAGTATATTAAGCTGCTTTAAATAGCGTATTGCATTATTAAGTTCCTGATTTAACCGGTATTCATCGCTTATAAGAAGTAAGACATGAGCAATACTATCGGGCTTGGTTGTTAAATTAAGAGCTGTCTTGAAATAGGATATTGCGCTATCGGATCGGTTTAAGTCACTAAAAGATATCCCTTTATTTTTACTTTCAGTAAATGAGTGTGATTGATTCAAATAGCTCTCAGACTGTTGATTGCACCACAAGCTAAGCGATTGGAATAAAATCAACAGAACTAAAAGGTTTTTTATCATAAACATGATTCCCCTTGAAATTGTCAAATTATGTTCACTAATGTAGAGAATCCATTTGAATTTACAGTAAGATTAATAAGTCAACTATTTCATCTTTTTCTTCACTTGATTTCTCTTGTGCAACACGATAATTATTCTTTCGAGCAATTCAATCCAAGCAAATCCTAAGCCCACGAAAATATAAAAATTTAGCCAGCCAGCAAGAATAATTAAAGTTTGAGGACAAAAAAAAGGAGTGCCAACTGACACTCCCATGGTTGTAAAATTAGTGGATCAAATTATTTGATAATCAATTTTTCATTTATCAGGACTGTGCCCTGAGCAGCATCCTCAATGATAAGCTGGTATGAACCAGGCGCTAAATCTGAAAGAAGAACTTGTTTTGTTTGTATTCCTTTGACCGCATTTATCATTTTATTAACCATCAATTGACCATTCGTGTTGTAGATATTTACCAACAAATCCGTAGGCTCTTCCAATGCAAGTTTCACATTAACAAATTCAGCAGTTGGATTAGGGTAAATTGTAGCTGCAATTTCCTGAAATATTAAAGCTGGCATTTCAAAAACCAAGTAATCTATACTTTTTCCATCCTGTCCAAGTATCTGGGTATTATTTCCTAGCGTGAAATAATTACCATCCGGTGCATGATCTTTGATTTTCACACGAATATTTGTGATAGGCGTATTTGAATCAACAGTAAAGCTTGACTCAGTGTCAACCCAACTAATCCGTAACTGATTTTCGACAATACTGTAGTTGATATCACCTAGTGGACTTTTTACATCAACAATTTCTACTTGTTCAGGATTGAAATTTATTGCCAGGACATAACCTAAAATGGGCTTTTCGGACAATTGTGCGTATACAGGAATCCATGCTTCATCAGAATTCATTGCAATCTGTGATCTTGTAAGAATCTCATAGCCTTGCACTTCATCCCTACCAGTAGGAACGAGCACACCCTGTGAATCACCAGTTCTGCTACCACCAATTGATCCATCACCTGATCTAGTATTGGTTATCACCTCGTAATCCTCAAAAACCCAATCTCCAACAGGAAAAGGATTTCCAAACAAAATATGCTGAATGAGGATGTACGAAAAGTCGTTCATACTAATATTTCCGCTACCATCCACATCCATTGCGAGTTGTTGCAAAGGTGAATAATCAATTATTCCGGCAAGGTAAAAAATGATACTTAAAGCATCTTCCATACCTACCTGACCAACATCAAGATCAGTTGAAAACTCAACAAAATAACTTCCATCTGGTACATCATCAAAACTAAAATACCCGTCAGCATTTGTTAAAGTTGTTGCAACTAATTGTCCAGCTTGATCAAACAGAACTGCCTCTGCTTCCGGAATGGGATACTCCGGATTGTTGTGATAAAGCAGCGTCCCATCAATATAATTTTGCCCTGTAAGCACAATTACTGTTAAACTCAGGGCTATTCCCATTAAAATACTTTTCATAATTTAAGTGTTTTTAAAGTTTATAAAATGAATTACCTTTCTTTCCACCCATTATATTTCAAAAACTGTCAAAATCGCATCACTTTTTTTGAAAAAAAATAAAAAATATTTTCATTAATTCTTTTATATATTGATTATCAACTATATAAATACAAAAATAATTTACCATTTTTAAAAGTTCATTTTTACATTATGTAAACTTGGGTAAAATTTTTCTCCCAGTTTTCAGTTAAAGCCTTTCTTTAAAACGCCTAAAATTAATCAATACAAAGGTGTATCTGTTAATAATTACTAATTTTTTTTTCAAATCCATTTAAACTCAAAACACAAAATCAGAAGAACGCGGCAACTCTTATCTTTGCATACTATTAAATAAAGGAACACAATTGAAAATGCTATTACATACGAAGGCTATTATGTCCAAAACAGCAATGTTGCTTATGGCTTTGCTTTTTACAGCCCATCATTGCGCAAATGCACAAGTTGAAATTACGATTAAACTCAATGACGCAGGACAGGAAAACTACTACCTGGCACACTATTATGGCGACAAATTCCAGCTGGTTGACACTGCTGTTATCAAAACGGATTCAATTATTCAATTTGAGCAATTTGAATTATATCCCGAAGGCATCTATTTGCTTGTAGATCAATCAAAAAATCGCTTACTTGAATTTCTGATAGCAGATGATCAAACCTTTACGCTGGAATTATCAAACGATCAAAACAAACAGCTGGCTTGCTTTGGCAGCCTAAATACTTGTCTTTTTATTGAGCAAATGAATTTTACAAATAAGGTTTTCAGTCAGATAAAACTGCTCGAAGATACTGAAGCAGCGCAAGCAACGAAAGATTCATTATTAAATTTGATTGAAACATATCAGGAAGGTATTAAGGCAAATCATGCTGATTCGTTTGTTGCAAAAATAATATCCGCTATGGAGGGAATAAAAATCCCCGACAGCCTGGCAGATGATCAGCGAAAAGCCTATTTTTTTTACAAATCTAATTTTTGGAATAATTTTGATCTTGCCGATGATCGATTTTTACGCAGCCCTTTATTAAATACCAAACTTAAACAATATTTTGAGCAGCTGATTCCCCAACAGGCCGATTCAATCATCAAAGAGGTTGATTTTTTGATTACAAGAACTTATGAAAACATTATCATGCGGGATTATCTGATCTGGTATTTTACTGATCAGTATCAGAATCCAAAAATAATGGGCTTAGACAAAGTATTTGTGCATCTGGCCGACACCTATTTTGCTGAACTTGAAATTGCAAACACTACGCCATCTATCAAACAAAAGATTCTGGAACGTGCGGATCAGTTGCGTCGTTTAACCCTTGGCTCATCTGCTCCAGATCTCTGGTTGGTTGATACAACCGATGCTTTTTTAAGTTTCAAGTCGATTGAAATGCCTTATGTGGTTTTGTTTTTTTGGGATCAGGATTGTGGTGTTTGCAAAAAAGAGCTTAAAACGCTTCAGGAAATATACGCTAATCAAGATCGTAATTTCGAAATTTATGGTATCGCAACCAATGCAGATTTTGATGCCTGGAAGGCTTACCTCCGATCGAATGAATTGCCATGGATTAACGTAAACGGCATGAAGAGTATGACGCCTGATTTTCATGACTTGTATGATATTTATGGTACGCCGGTGATTTATGTTTTAGGCCCTGATAGAAAAATTATTGCCAAACGTATCAAAGCCGAACAGATTACAAAGGTTATTGAGCACGATCAAAAATTCAGAGAAACGAATAAGCAGTAGCAGCTAACATTTAAAAGCCGAGGTAAAAATCTTTAAGAAGCTTATAGTACTCTGAGGTAAAACGCCCATCTTGATTTCGGATCGTAAAAAATGTTTCAACAATTTGCTTCGGAGGTTCTTTTTTTAACAATAAATTGAGCCTGTTTGGTATCCTTCCTTCAACAGGGACAATATTTAATTTTTGGCACAAATAAAATTCATTAGTTTTTGCATCCTTTATGAATCTTTCAAATGCTATCGTTGGAATTACAACTGCCAGGCTTCCAATTGGTTTTAAAAATTTGCTGCCAAGCTGAAGCAAGTCGTTAAAATCCAGATAACCAGCATGCCTTGCAAGATTTCGGCGGGCTTTATTACCCTGAAATGAGTTGTAGAAAAAGGGAGGATTCGAAATGATTAAATCAAAAAATTTGCCACAAGACATCTCAAAATCACGCGCATCAATATGATGAAGTGTGAATTGATTTCTCCACTGAGAAACCTCGAAATTCATACGGGCTTCCTGTGCCGATTTTTGATCAATTTCAATCGCCTCTATATCCTGAATACCTCTTTGAGCCAAAATCATGGAAATAATTCCCGACCCCGTGCCCACATCAAGCGCGTTTTTCACATTGGTCAAATCTACCCAAGCTCCCAGCATGATGGCATCAGTGCCAATCTTCATTGTTGACTGATGATGCATCATACTGAATTTTTTAAAATGAAAAGGTTGCGCTTTCATACAGATTAGGTCATCCGTTCAGGTATAAATCAATCAGTCCCTCAGGAGCATCGATCAAGATCTGTTTCTTCTCTCTGTTTACCGCTGTTATAATCTCATCCTGAATAGGAATAAGGATTTCTTTACCATCACGAAACACTTGAAAAAGCGCTTGATTAGGATATTCAAGCACGCTTTGTATCAGTCCAATTTCACCGAATGCCTTATCAGTGATCGCAAATCCGCTGATTTCATGAAAATAGAATTTATTTCCACTGAGCCTGGGCAAAAATTCAAGTGGCAAGTAAAGTAACGAGCCGGTAAAAGCTTGCGCCTCGTCGATGTGATCCACATCCTCAAAGCCTACATAAGCTTTGTTGCCTAATAATCGAAATGCCGTTAAATAAAAGGGAACTAATTTCTTATTTCTTTCAACAAGTAAAAATTCCAGTTCGCTGTATGCCGCCGGTTCATCAGCATCTATTCTAATGCTAAGTTCACCGTCAAGACCATGTGTTTTTATTACTTTACCAAAATAAAAGCAGTCTTCTTTTTCCATTTTTATTGTTCAGCTAAGTTACGATTGCCTTTGAGGTGTTTCGGAGAATACGGACAATGTCTGCATCCGTTGCCACAACAAAACCCTCTTCGTGTTAAAAAACTGGTTGTCATCACTCTGAAACCGTTTTCCAGGTAAAAATCCTCTCCTTCTTTCAAGTGGTTGTTAAATCTGTAGAAACGATCATCTGTATTCATTGCACATCAATTCAATTAGTAAATTTTCACTTCTTATTCAAAATCGATCATCAGTAATGTTTCATAAAATCTTTGTAACCTTCTAAAGATCAGATCCATTTATTGGTTTGTAGTAAATACTGATAGCTATATCATCCAACTGAAAAAGCTTAGCTGCAGGATTCCATATATAGACTTTTACTTGGGAAACCTCGCTATTCCATGCAGGCACTTTCATACCATAAGTTCCATGCCTCCAAGTATTTGTAACATCATCAGGCATTTGTTTCAATTTTTGAACTTTGTAGAATAATAGTTGATTATTCCGATTGGTTGCAGCATAAACAATCAGTGCGCGTGCTGCCGCATCCGGCTCTAACTCTCTAAACATCAAATTAGCAGCCATATAACACGATCCGGACATTTCAATTATTTGACTTCCATTGAGTACCAGCGTTGGACTAAAAGCATTCGTTGTGCTTAACTCAGCGAAGTACATTCCTGAATAGGATTCACCCGAAAGCTTGATACCATTATTTGTCCACAAAGGCGAAATATTTTCCATATCCATGAAATAATCAAGCCTATGATAGGTTTTAAGCGACTTAAATATAGGCTCGGGCTGTCCGCCCAAGACTTGCTCATATTCTTTTCCGGTCTTTAAAAATACATGCCAATATTTTTCTTTATTCATGGAATCAGGATGTATGATACCACGTTCGTACTGATAGGCCTGTATAAGGTTCAGCGGAATCACAAGCATTAAAAAAAACGCTAAAAAATATCTCCCGGCCTTTAGTCCGGTCAGTGAGCTAAACCCAAATGCTAATAAAATGGCAAGTATAGGATAAAAATCGATCATGGCCCGCATACCATAACTATCACCGAAAAACCAATTCCACCAGGATGAAAGGACATAAATAAGCACTACAAGAAAAGCTGATATACCATAAAACTGATACTTTGACCTGTTGTACATCACCAACAATCCCGAAAAAATCAACAACATTAGTGGTGTGTAAAGAAAAAACCCTTTTCTATAACTAAATAAAAACGAGAATGTTGCAGGATTTAAAAAATGAAATCCCTCATTTTTGTAGGTATATAAAACGATATCTCCGGTTTGGATATAATTAAACAGCGGTTGCAGCCCAAAGCTTAAAAAGAAAGCAATAAGCGCCCATATTACGGTCATCAGTTTCGAAATGAGCCACTTAAAACGTTGTTTAAACTGTTCGAAATCATTCGCGAAAAAAGGAATCAATAAAACCAGAAGTAAATTTGTTGGCCTGATCAAACCTACCAGACCAAAAACAAATGCCATGATAAAAAGATGTCTTGATCTTCCGCTTAGCATAAAATTACGGGCAAAATAAGCAAAGCCAGCAATAGCAGCAAAAGAATAGACATGTGAATGCGATGGATGGAAAAAGGCATAGTAAAACAAGTTTGTACCAAGCATTAAACTCAACACTACTATCAAACGAATGGGCTTTTTTATGTTGTAGGTACGTAATAATGCATTCGTAAAAAGCAAACCCAAACCAAGATAAAAAGCTGCTGCCAGGCTCACAGCATACTGAAAAATTATATTATATCCATCCAAAGGTAAAAAGGCAATTTTGGAATATAATAATGCCAAAAGATAAAAAGGCAGGATTAGCAAAGCAGCACCCATATAGTACTTGTTAACTGTTTTGCCATTGTATTCATGAAAATAATGCCCCATATAATCCAACCCACGTCTGGATTTTTCATAATTAAAAACCTGCTTAAAATCAGTCGTTTTGTAGTGTAATACTGTTGTGAGATAAGCATAATAACCACTTCCGTCTCCATCAATGGTTTTTTTGGCATCAATACCCTGCCAAAGCTGGACAATGATAAACAAGATCAATATTCCGGATACCAGAAAAGTTCTCATAATGATATTTCAGACCGCGAAATTAAGGAAATCCCCAGCAATAGCCCTCCAATAATTCTATTAAAGCAAGGGTGGTTGACGTTCAAATCCCGACTCGAGCGAGATAAATGTCTCTGTGAAGGTGATTTCAGGAACTGATTGTATTTTTTCGACAATGATACGCTTGAGGTGTTCATTACTTTGTGTATAAACTTTTGCGAGTAGTGAATACTTGCCGCTGATATGATGGCATTCAACTATTTCGGGGATTTGCTTAATTTTCTCAAAAACCGCATCATGGGTACTGGTTGCTACCAAATTAACCTGAATACCGATAAAAGCGCAGGTATTAAACCCCAAAGCTTTGGGAGAAAGGTTAAATTGTGAACCTGATATTACACCAGCTTCCAACATACGGGCAATACGTTGATGAACGGCAGCTCCAGAAACCTTGCATTTTCGGGCTACTTCAAGAAAAGGAAGACGTGCGTTTTTTGTTAAAAGTGCCAGAATTCGCTTATCCAAAATGTCAAGTTGAAACTTCATAAATGAATTTTTGTTAAAATTATTTCAATATTTCAATATATCTCATTATTAACTTACAAATTTAAAGAATTATTTAGCTTTTATAAGCAGTTTATCAAAGATATTGTCTTTATGCTTTCTTTATGATATTTTTGTATCAATAACTAAAACTTAAACACAATGACATTTGATCCGGCAACAAACATTCAAAGTTTAAAGCAGTTTGGCGAATATGGAGATGTAAATCCTTCTATCACAGATTCTGCCACTTATACTTTTATGCAGGCTAAAACCATGACTGAAACTTTTCATGGCGAAGCTGAAGGTTGTTTTCTTTATTCGCGGCACTGGAATCCAAGCAACAAATATTTGGCAGATGCCCTTGCCGCAATGGAAGGCACTCAGGCAGGCTGGGTAACAGCCTCAGGGATGGGAGCTATCACAACAGCAATTCTCGGAATCTGTAAATCAGGCGATCATATCATTTCGAGCATGACTACTTATGGTGGAACATTTGCCTTTATGCAGAACTGGCTTCCTCGTTATAATATCGAGGTTACCTTTTTAGATATTACAGATCTGGAAGCGGTAAAAAATGCCGTAAAGCCAAACACCAAGATGATTTACACAGAAACTATGACCAATCCTTTGCTTCAGATCAGCGATTTACCGGAATTGTCTAAAATTTCAAAAGCAAATAATCTTAAGCTCGTTGTTGATAATACTTTTACTCCCATGATCGTAGCGCCCGCCAAATGGGGAGCCGATGTAGTAGTTTACAGCCTTACAAAATTCATCAATGGTAAAAATGATTGTGTTGCTGGTGCTATCTGTGCTTCAAATGATTTTATCAATTCACTGATTGATGTGAATGATGGCACAGCGATGCTACTTGGCCCTGTTTTAGATCCATTACGGAGCTCCAGTATTCTGAAAAACCTGCATACACTACATATTCGGATGAAGCAGCACAGCTACAACGCTATGTACCTGGCCGAAAAATTCAAAGCCTTTGGTTTAAAATTCCGTTATCCAGGCATGACGGAAGCTCCTGGTCATGAAACACTTAAAAAGATCATGCATCCCGATTTTGGTTTTGGCGGTATGATTTCTATTGATATGGAAACCGTTGACAGAGCTAACAAACTAATGGAATTGATGGAGCTGGAAGATGTTGGATATCTTGCAGTTAGTTTGGGCTATTTTAAAACTCTTTTTAGTAATAGTGGAAAAAGCACTTCATCAGAAGTTCCGGAGGAGATCCAGAAAAAGATGGGACTTTCAGAGGGGCTTGTTCGCTTTAGTGTAGGTTTGGATCACGATATCGAAAGAAGCTGGCAAAAAATTAAAAAATCAGTTGAAGCGCTGTAAAATAAGACTGACAATTCAATCCGTTTTAAAATAAATGACCAACCCGAAAAGGCTGGTCATTTTTTAATAGTCAAACCCAATAAATGACTATTGTTCTATATATTCTTCGATCGGTGCGCAAGTGCAAACCAGGTTGCGGTCGCCGTATGCATCGTCTATCCGCGTAACTGGCGGAAAATACTTGTCAACAAGATCTGATTTCATCGGAAAAGCAGCTTGTTCGCGTGTGTAAGGGAAATTCCACTCGGAGCTGATCAGCATCTGAGCTGTATGAGGAGCATGAGCAATAAGGTTATTCCCCTTTTCAGCTTTTCCTTCCTCAACTTGTCTTATTTCTTCACGAATAGAGGCCATAGCTTCTACAAAACGATCGAGTTCAGCAAGTGGTTCACTTTCGGTGGGCTCAACCATCATGGTGCCGTGAACCGGAAAAGCCACTGTAGGAGCATGAAAACCATAATCCATCAAACGTTTGGCCACATCAACCGCAGTTACATCTGCAGTTTTAGCGAACTTATTCAAATCCAGAATCATCTCGTGAGCAACACGTCCATTTGTTCCGGTATATAAAATCGGGAAATGGCTCTCTAATTTAACTTTCAGGTAATTAGCACTCAAAATTGCTATTTCTGTAGATCTCTTAAGACCCTCAGCTCCCAGCATTTTGATATAACCATAAGAAATTGGCAAGATAAAGGCGCTTCCAAATGGTGCTGCTGAAACAGCAGTAATTGCCTTATCACCTCCGGTTTTTACGATTGTATGACCTGGCAAAAAAGCTGCCAAATGTTCGGCCACACCAATAGGGCCAACACCAGGGCCGCCTCCGCCATGCGGAATAGCGAAAGTTTTATGCAAATTCAAATGACAAACATCAGCGCCAATGAAACCCGGACTGGTCAAACCCACCTGAGCATTCATGTTAGCCCCATCCATATAAACTTGTCCGCCATTATCATGAACGATACTCATAATTTCGCGTATTGCCGTTTCAAAAACACCATGAGTAGAGGGATATGTAATCATAGCTGCAGCGAGATTGTCCTTGTTTGATTCAGCCTTTTCGCGCAAATCATTTACATCAATATTACCCTTTTCATCACATTTCACAACAACCACTTTTAGGCCTGCCATCACTGCACTAGCCGGATTAGTTCCATGAGCAGAAGAAGGAATGAGGCAAATATTACGATGACCTTCACCCAAAGATTTAAGATAAGCACGAATTACAAGCAAACCTGAATACTCGCCGCTAGCTCCTGAATTCGGCTGGAAAGAAACAGCACTAAATCCTGTAATATCAGCTAAATCCCTTTCAAGGGTTTCGATTAACTCATAGTATCCACCTGCTTGCTCTTTTGGCACAAATGGATGCAAATTGGCAAACTCAGGCCAGCTCAACGAAAACAATTCTGCAGCAGCGTTCAATTTCATGGTACACGATCCCAGTGGAATCATGGTACGATTAAGTGCTAAATCTCTATTTTCCAATTTCTTGAGATAACGCATCATAGCTGTTTCCGAATGATACCGATTGAACACCTCGTGTGTTAAAAAATCAGATGTGCGAAGCAGGGATACAGGTAAAGCCGAGAGTTTGTTGCAAGCTTCAGGCTCACAAACATATTGTTCGTGGTGCTTTTTTAAAACAGTGGCCAGAATATTCAGGATGCTGTTCACATCTTCAAGGCTCGTCGTTTCATCAAGGCTTATGCCAAAAGATTTATCATTTATCCACCTGAAATTAATTTGATTACCCTCAGCAATTGCTTTCAATTCAGCAATAGCATATCCATCAGGAAGTTCAAATTTTAGGGTATCAAAAAAGTAAGTGTTTAATTGATTTACACCCAGTTTCTGCATTTCCTGACTAAGGACATTGGCGAGGATATGAACATGTTGTGCGATTCCTTTTAACCTTTCAGGACCATGATAAATAGCATAAAAAGCCGCCATAGAAGCAAATAAAGCCTGGGCGGTGCAAATATTAGATGTAGCACGCTCGCGCTTAATGTGTTGCTCCCTCGTTTGAAGAGCCATACGCAAAGCAGGGTTTCCATTTGAATCTTTCGAAAGCCCTATGATTCTTCCGGGAATATTTCTTTTGTAATCTTCCGTAGTTGCAAAAAAAGCAGCATGTGGTCCACCAAATCCCATCGGAATGCCAAAACGTTGTGAAGAACCAACAACCGCATCAGCTCCCCATTCACCGGGAGGACTCAAAAGTACCAAACTTAGCAAATCCGAAGCCACAACAACCTGTATTCCTTTTGCTTTGTAAGAACTGATTAACTCACGGAAATCATCAATATTACCATATTGATCAGGATATTGCAATAACACACCAAAGTATTCTTCGTTCAGGTTATCTGATTTAAAATCGCCTTCAACCACTTCAATACCAAGTGGTAAGGCACGTGTTTTGATAACTTCCATTGTATGAGGAAAAACGCCTTTGTCAACAAAAAACTTTACTACGCCAGCTTTTTGTTGTGCTCTGCTGCGGCTTGCCAAAAACATCAACATTGCCTCTGCAGCTGCAGTGGCTTCATCCAACAAAGAAGCGTTGGCTAATGGCAATCCTGTGAGATCGGTTATCATTGTTTGAAAGTTCAACAAAGCTTCAAGTCTTCCTTGAGATATCTCTGCCTGATAGGGCGTGTAAGCTGTGTACCAGCCCGGATTTTCAAGTACATTCCTTGTTATTACTGCTGGTATAATGGTATTATAATATCCCATTCCTATAAAGGATTTAAAAAGCTTGTTCTTAGAAGCCAGTGCTTTGAGATGGTTCAAATACTCAAACTCATTCATCCCGTCACCGGTTTTAAGGGTTTCCCGATTCAGTATGTCTTTTGGAATTACTTCTTCTATGAGTTGATCAACAGATGCCACACCAATGGTTTGAAGCATTTGTTTGATATCATTTTTTGTTGGCCCCAAATGACGCTGCACAAAATTTTTACTGATCATAAATGTACACTTTAAAAGATTGAAAAAATCAATTTGGTAACATCTTGCCTAAAGCATGATTTGAAGCGGCAAAGTTAGAAATTGTTTACCTCAAATCAATGCTTTTTGATTAAATATTGTTAACTAATTAACAAATAAACCCTAACATGGTTCATCTAATTACAAAATTTATTAATATCAATAAATCAATTACTTAGACATAAAAAAGAGAGAAACAAATGCCTCTCTCTTTCACATTGTGCGTACTAAAAAATCTTAATCAACCCAATCGAACCATGAAGCTAAAATTGACTGATCACTTTCGTCATGCTGTTCGATCACCTGCGCCTTAGGTTTCAATTCTTGTTTGTTGCTATCACTGATAGTATCAACAGCAATAGAAGGTGCAATTACCAATGCCACAATCGACATCAATTTGAGTAAAATATTAAGTGAAGGTCCGCTGGTATCTTTAAAAGGATCACCAACGGTGTCGCCAACAACCGCAGCTTTGTGCGAATCACTCCCTTTGCCATGCAATACATCTTCATACATCACCCCTTCTTCAACCATTTTCTTTGCATTGTCCCATGCTCCGCCTGCATTGGATTGATAAATCGCTAATAAAACTCCTGAGGCTGTAACCCCGGCCAGCAATCCGCCCAACATTTCTGCACCGCCTATAAAACCAACAACAGCAGGAGCTGAGATAGCCAGTAATCCGGGAAGCACCATCTCTTTGAGAGATGCTTCTGTCGAAATTTCAACACATTTTTCATATTCAGCAGCTTGTTCTGCATTATGCATATCATCCGATTCTTCTTGTGTTATATTCTCCAGATTTCCATCATACTTTTTCATAATGGCAAGGGCTTTGGTAAGTGCAGGAATTTCAAGAAACTGCCGCCTAACCTCTGTAATCATCTGTTTAGCAGCGCGTCCAACTGCACCCATCGCCATGGATGAAAACAAATAGGGAAGCATTCCACCAACCAGCAGTCCAGCCATAATAACAGGTTTTGAGATATCGATAGTAACAATATTAGCCTGTGTCATAAATGCTGAGAAAAGTGCCAAAGCCGTTAAAGTAGCTGATGCAATGGCAAAACCTTTACCAATAGCAGCTGTGGTATTACCAACTGCATCCAATTTATCTGTTCTTTGGCGCACTTCTTTAGGTAATTCACTCATTTGGGCAATTCCACCGGCGTTGTCAGCGATGGGTCCATAAGCATCAACAGCTAACTGAATACCTGTATTTGCAAGCATTGAAACCGCAGCAATTGCAATACCATAGAGCCCTGCAAAATGATAGGATAAAATAATTGCCAGTCCAAGACCCAGAATTGGATAAGCAGTAGATTTCATGCCAATTTCCATACCGGCAATAATGTTTGTTGCAGCTCCTGTGCGGCTTTGCTCAACGATAGAGCGAACAGGTTTGCCACCAGTTCCGGTGTAATGCTCTGTTATTTTGCCGATTGCCGTGCCAATAGCTAAACCAACAATAGTAGCCCAAAACACACCAATTGAACTCATTTCCGTAACACTTCCATCAGGCTTGTAATAATTCCAGGTTTCAGGCAAAAACCATTTAATCAGGAAAAAAGAAACTATCAGCATAATACCTGTAGCAATAAACTCACCGCGGTTCAGCATTGCCTGAGGATTTCCTTTTGCACTCACACGCACAAAAAAAGTACCAATCATACTGGTTAAAATGCCAAGCGATGCAATAGCAAGAGGTAATAATACTGGCCCAAGCTCAAAATAGCCAACGACCACTGGTGAGGTAGTAAATGCAGCACCAAGAACCATCGCAGCAATAATTGAACCCACAAATGATTCAAAAAGGTCAGCTCCCATCCCTGCAACATCGCCCACATTATCACCAACATTATCTGCAATTGTTGCAGGATTCAGGTAATGATCTTCAGGAATTCCGGCTTCAACTTTTCCTACCAAATCAGCTCCAACATCGGCTGCTTTAGTGTATATACCACCCCCTACGCGAGCGAAAAGTGCGATGGAAGAAGCCCCCAAAGAAAATGCAGAGAGCACGTTAAGCACAACTTCAAGCGACCAGCTTACGCCAATGATATTGTTGAAAAGAATAAAAAGCACGCTCAATCCCAGCAAACCCAACGTAACAACACCTATTCCCATCACGCTACCCCCATTAAAGGCAACTTTGAGGGCCTGATTTAGTGAGGTTCGGGCGGCATGTGCAGTTCTTACATTTGCTTTAGTTGCCACCCTCATGCCTATGTATCCTGCCAAAGCAGAAAGCACTGCGCCCGTGATGAAAGAGATAACGATAAAGCCATTTGAGGTGTCTTCGGTATAGCTTTTTGCAAAAAGCAGAACTGAAACGGCAACAACAAAAATCAACAGTATCCTATACTCTGCTTTCAAGAAGGCCATGGCGCCTTTTGCAATGTAGCCCGCAATGCGTTGCATTTTTTCTGTGCCCGCTTCTTGTTTGTTTATCCATCTGGATTTCAGTACCATAAAAACTATTCCAAAGAGCGCTGAAATCGGAATCAACCAGATTAAATGATCCATAAATTTGTTTTGGTAAGGTGAGTTTTTTAATTTTTTTGTCGGTCGCGTAAGTTTATTGATTAACGAACGCCGCAAAAATACTATCTTACAAGCATTAATCAAAAAAAATGTTAGATTAAAAACGAAAAAAATTAACGATGTTATGTTGAAAAAAATGCTAAAACTCTTCCAAACCCTTCAAAACTCGGTGCGGAAAAATGCCTATATTTATACCACTTAAAAAAGGACTAAAAAGCATGCAAAAAATCGCATTGGAAATAACCGGAATGTCTTATAGTCAGTCACAAAGCGGGGCATACGCACTCATCCTTGGTGAGAAAGGCGGACAACGAAAACTACCTATTATTATAGGTACATTCGAAGCGCAATCGATTGCACTTGGTTTGGAAAAAATAACGCCTCCACGCCCCATGACCCACGATTTGTTTAAAAATTTCGCTGACTTTTTTCAGATTTCCATGAAGGAAGTCATCATCAACAAGTTTATAAATGGTGTTTTTCACGCCGTTTTGGTGTGTGAATCGAATAATGGAACAATCGAAATAGATGCCAGATCATCAGACGCTGTGGCGCTTGCCATTCGATTTAAATGTCCGGTGTTCGCCTACGAATCTATTCTTGATGAAGCCGGCATAGTTTTAGAGGATGAAAAAGATGCTGAGGAAAATATTCCCGAAGAGAAAAAAACCAATGCAGAAGAGTTTTCTGAATATCTTACCGATGAATTGGAAGAAATGTTGCAAATTGCAGTCCGAAACGAAGCATATGAAGAGGCCTCAAAGCTGCGCGACGAAATAAGAAGAAGAAAACGCTCGTAGTTTGATGTATCTTTTACCAATTCCATTTAGCTGCTTACTATGATTAAACCTTTAGCTTTTTATTCACTGCTAATCACAGTAGTTTTGACTTTTAGCCTGAGTGAACAAATTTTTGGTCAGTCTGATACAGCACACACAACAATAGAAACCATTGTTGAAAGTACCGTGCCATTAAATCAAACCTTGCCGGAATATAACTTACAAAATACTGCAAACATACTCGATATGCAACGCAGTGATGGTTTCAATTTTACAACTATTCTAAGAGGGCTTTTAGGGATGCTATCGTTAATCCTAATTGCTTTTATATTTAGCAGCAACCGCAGGGCAATAGACTGGAAAGTGATTATTACCGGATTGATAGTACAGTTACTTCTGGCAGTGGGTGTGCTTTATGTTCCCTGGATACAGTACTTTTTTGAAGCAGTAGGCAAATTATTTGTACTGATTTTAGATTTCACAAAAGCAGGAACAGCGTTTCTGTTTAGTTCGTTCACTTCCAATAATATAGAATCAGCCCTGCAGAATTTCGTCGTTCAAATTTTGCCCACAATAATTTTCTTTTCAGCATTGACAAGTCTTTTGTTTTACCTCGGAGTTATCCAAAGAATAGTAAAAGCATTAGCGTGGGCTATGTCGCGTTTGATGAAGCTTTCTGGTGCTGAAAGCTTGTCTGTGGCAGGAAATATTTTCCTTGGACAAACCGAATCGCCACTGATGATTAAAGCCTACCTGCCCAAAATGAACAAATCTGAGATTCTTTTAGTGATGATGGGAGGTATGGCAACACTGGCCGGAGGTGTATTAGCCGTTTACATCAGCTTTTTGGGTGGCGATGATCCCGTTCAAAGATTATTGTTTGCAAAGCACTTGTTAACGGCCTCCGTTATGGCAGCTCCGGGAGCTATTGTAATCTCTAAAATTCTTGTTCCTCAAACCGAATCTGTTGACAAAACCATGGTTATTAGCAAGGATCAGATTGGAAGCAATGTGCTTGATGCTATTTCTAACGGTACAACAGAAGGATTGAAACTAGCGGCAAATGTTGCTGCTATGTTATTGGTTTTCATTGCATTTATTGCAATGTTTAATTATATTTCCATTTGGATTGGCGATTTATTCAATCTCAACGCAAGCATTACCCAAATTACTGATGGACGATATAGCGAACTTTCTTTACAATTTATGCTGGGTTATATTTTTTCTCCAATTATGTGGCTGATAGGGGTGAATGCGCAGGATATAACTTATCTGGGGCGTTTATTAGGCGAAAAAATTATAATGACCGAATTTATTGGCTATGTGAGTCTCTCCGAATTAAAAGCAGCACAAGTATTTACCGATCCCAAATCAATTATTATGGCCACTTATATGCTATGTGGTTTTGCCAATTTTGCTTCAATAGGCATTCAGATTGGTGGCATCGGATCATTGGCTCCCAATCAGCGGATAACGCTGTCAAAATATGGCCTTAAAGCACTTTTGGGAGGAACACTTGCATCTTTGATGTCGGCTACAATAGTAGGCATGCTTTTGGGATAAAGAAAATCTTATTCAACTAATATTCAGCCTTATGAAACAATATCAAGCCCTGATGCGACATGTATTAGAAAATGGAAACCGCAAAGAAGACCGAACCGGCACGGGTACATTGAGTGTATTTGGCTACCAGATGCGTTTTGATCTGCAAAAAGGATTTCCGGCCGTTACTACAAAAAAACTTCATTTACGCTCAATTATTCATGAATTGCTTTGGTTTTTAAACGGAGATACGAATATTAACTATCTCAATTCCAAAAAAGTAACCATCTGGGATGAATGGGCAGATGATAAAGGCGATCTTGGACCGGTGTATGGTGCGCAATGGCGTAACTGGAACAATGAGGGGATTGATCAAATTAGCGAAGTGATTCAAAGCATTAAAAACAATCCCGACAGCCGTAGGCACATTGTAGCAGCCTGGAACCCTTCAGTGCTGCCTGAATCCGGTAAGAGCTTTGCCGAAAATGTAGCCATTGGAAAAGCAGCCCTCCCACCCTGTCATGCATGGTTTCAGTTTTATGTAGCCGACGGAAAATTATCCTGTCAGATGTATCAGCGCAGTGCTGACATTTTTCTTGGTGTTCCTTTTAATATTGCCTCTTACGCTTTGCTCACGATGATGATTGCACAAGATACTGATTTGGCTCCGGGAGAACTGATCATGAGCTTTGGCGATGCACATATTTATGTGAATCATTTGCAGCAAGTTAACTTACAATTGAGTCGAAAACCAAAAAAATTACCTAAAATGGTTATCAATCCTGATGTAAAAGACATCTTTGCATTTAGGTTTGAAGACTTCGAATTACATAATTACGAGCCTTATCCCGGGATAAAAGCTGATATCGCGGTATAAAAAGAAATTATCATGATAAAAAAAACAGTCCTTTCTTTAATCGTTGCCATGGCACAAAACAGGGCAATTGGACTCAATAATGATATGCCCTGGCATTTACCCGCTGATCTTAAACATTTTAAGAAACTTACCAGTGGGCATGCCATAATCATGGGACGCAAAACTTTTGAATCCCTTCCGAATGGCCCGCTTCCCAACAGAAGAAATATCATCATCAGCGAAACATTAAATCCGGTTCCTCAAGGCTGCGAAAAGGTCGAAAGCATTGCTGAAGCGCTAAAGTTGATCCATGAGGAACAGGAAGTATTTATCATAGGCGGAGGCAGTATTTACGAACAATTTTTACCACTGGCCGATAAATTATATTTAACCATCATTGAGGCTGATTTTGAAGCTGATACCTATTTCCCGGTAATTAATTTTAAAGATTGGGAATTAACAGAAAAAGAAGTGATGGACAATGATTTGCAGGCAGACTTCGTTTACAGATTTGAAACCTATGAAAGAAAATGATGAAGAATAGAAAACCGACTACTGTTTTTGGATTTGCATTTCTGATTCTATCGATTTTAAGTTTTGCAAGCTGCAAAAAAAATAACAGCGAAACAGGAAATTATCAGGCTCAAGTAAGTGCTGCACATAACCTTATCCTTCAAAAGCATAATGTAATTCAGATGACTATTGCATATTTCAAGGCGCTGAAAAATAATGATTTACAGACCTCCTTATACGCAAACATTGACAGCACAGATGTTAGTCTTACAAAAAATCAAAACACTCAACTTTACACTTTTTTACATACGATAAGATTAAACACTATCTATAATCGTTATATAGGTGGTAAAGTTTTTGTAGAAACTGCTTCATTACCTTTAAAGCCAGGATCTCAGGCAAGTTTTCGTTTTGAAAGTTTTCGTTACTATTCCAAAAAAGAATTTCCTCCAAATCTGTTTTCGGCACAAAACATCAAATTAGTGCTAACCGACACAATAAACAATCACTATATCTTTGATCAACAGCTCGAAAATGTTATGCTTACTGACACATCAGGTTTACGAAATATTAGGCTCGACGGCACAATTCGATACAATTGGGAAAAACGAACTGACGGCACCTACTTTTCTGATGATCTTGAAAATATAAGTATTTCAGCTGAGCTTTCATTAATAAATGATAACGGAGATAAAGTGCAATTATCAACAACAGAAGACTACATTTTTGCACCAGTATGTGGAATATTAAAAGGTGGTAGTGGCATATTCACTTTCTTCGATTTGGAGCCAAAAAATGGCACACTTTATTACGATAATTATGAAACATGCAACATCCGAGGCAAAATGGATTTAGCAGACATGCCATTTTACTTAACTATAGATCAGTGGCTTATGAAATAATCAAGTCTTTTGCTTTTTCTTTTTGGCTGCCGGAAAAAGTATGTTATTCAGGATCAGTCGATAACCAGGCGAATTAGGAAACATATCCAGCTCGGTAGGCGGATCACCAACTAAATGTTGATAATCTTCCGGATCGTGGCCACCAAAAAATGTCCAAAAGCCATTGCCAAAATTTCCATGAATATAACGATCTTCATTAAAAGCCAAATTATCACCCAAAACTATCACCTCCGATTTCACCAAGTCTTTGTTGAAAGCAGTGGTTTGACCCATAAAACCTTTGATAAGCTTTTCGTGATTTTGAATTAGCATGGTTGGCACAGGATCCCATTTGGCCGAAAAGTCGAACAAGCTAAACACGTCATTGGTTTCATTGATACTTCTTGACCTATAATTCGTTACATCAATATCTGAGATCTCGTATTCTTGCGGATTAGTAGAAACTTTAAAATCCGTAAAGGCCACACAATTATCATAATTCAGCATTTGTGGATGACCTGATCCAATTGGATCACCATCAAACATCACATCACAAATATCCAGTCCATCGGCGGCCAAAGCCACATCGTAACTATCTGTGGCCGAACACATGGCAAACATATAACCACCACCAGCAACAAATTCCCTGATTTTTTTAACCACAGCAAGCTTGAGTTGGGAAACCTTTTGAAAGCCATGCCGTTCAGCAGTTTGCTGTTGCTTTTGCACATCTTCCTGATACCAGGGAAAATGCCTGTAGCGTGCCCAAAACTTTCCAAACTGCCCTGTAAAATCCTCATGATGCAGATGAAGCCAATCATACATTGGCAGCACATCCGAGAGCACCTCATCATCGTATATAATGTCATAAGGAATCTCAGCATAGGTAAGCACGAGTGTTACGGCATCATCCCACGGCAGCTTGTTTTTGGGTGAATAAACAGCAATACGCGGCACTTTCTGCAGTTTCATCTCGTCCATGTTTTTGCCAGGATCAGCAATTTCCTGCAAAATAGCAGCAGCCTGCACATCGGCTATCACCTGATAACTCACATTACGCAGCTTACATTCTTTTTCGAACAAGGGATGATGCGGAATAAGGTAACTTCCGCCGCGGTAATTGAGCAACCAACTGATTTCTATCTCCTTCTCGAGCACCCAATAAGCTACCCCATAAGCTTTAAGGTGGTTGGTTTGGGTTTCGTCCATGGGTATCAGCAAATAAGCCGCCCTGGAAATTCCGGGAACCAAAAATAAAAGGATAACAATTAGTTTACTGTAGTGGCGAATCAGTTTCATTATTCAGCAAGATTTAAGCTACAAAACTACAATTCTGCTGCTTATAACAAACCCTAACGCATCATATCATTTGTTAAACAGACTTAAAAAAGGTTTTACTGCTTAATCAGCTTGGCAAATGCCTGCCTGTCATGCTGATCAATCAGGTGGATCACATAGTTTCCGGGCTTAAGATTTGCCGTTTGGAAATAATTGCAATCGGCCACAGGCAATGCAGTAACAAGCCTGCCCTGTTGGTCATACACCTGCGCAGTTTTCCAGCATTGTTGCTCACCCATTACCTTTACAAAGTCTGATGAAGGATTAGGAGCCAGCTTTTGCAATTGCATCTGCTGAGCAGGCAGTTCGAGCCTGCCTACCAGCTGGCCATTGGCATCAAAGCGCACAACAACTACATCATATTGCTTCATTTCTCCCGGAAAATTAATATAGTCCCATACTGACATTGTTCCTATGCTTCCACCATCAGCAGTAGGCATAGCATCATGGCTTGAAAATTTGTCCACACCATCACCATACACTGCCTGATACTCCAGTTCCAGGTCGTGGGTTAACTTATTTACCATATACCATGATGGAACTGCACCAGCTTCGCTATGAATAGTGCCCACTAAATAAATTCCTTCGTTGTACACCCTCAACCTGCTAAAAAAATCAAGTGTATCAATAGCTCCAAAATGTTGTAAAGGTAAAATCTCACCTTGACAACTCACAGGCTGAAAGGCTATCTCCATATCAATATTTGGTGGAGGATTTTCCGAAACAAAAAAGTTGCCCCCATAATAAAGTGTGGAATCGTTTAACCGGCCAAAATCTCTAATTTCAGGTTCAACCTGACCATTAATATTGATAATTGTATCAATTGTAAAATCCGTGTTTAGCCTAACCAGTTTATTGGGATAACCACTCTGATAATATTTTCCATCTACCTCCAATTGCACCAGGCCTAAACGGTACATTGAAGTAGTATCTGTAAAGTATTGTATCAAACTTCCTTCCGGACTCATTTCAATGAAAAATCTATGGCCTGCTACAGTAGTATCAGAATCCGCATATCCTCCTGAGATTACAATATTGCCTGCCTGGTTTACTAATGAAGCAGAATATTGTTCACTATAGGTTGTTGCACCAACTAAAGAATCACGAATCAAATCCAATGCAGAGTTAAACCAACGCAAATACAACTGAAAATCGCTGCTTATAGAATCGTAGGCGATACCTACAGCCAGATAATTCTCATCTGGCAGTGGGTGGATGTGTGCTACCCGTGTACCATAGCCTTCTATTGAATTATAATGCATACTATCAATCAACTCCAGCTCATCTGAAACAAGATAAGTAATATCTGTGAAATCATAATAGGCGTTCGTATAATCAGGATTTGGTACAGACTCACCCCTGGAAATCGTCACGAAAAAATAATTTTCATTTATTGGTGTCAAATAGCCACCGAAATCATCTTTACTTGATTGGATAATTAGTTTATTCTCTGTTTGAGCTTTTACTGTTTGCAAGATAAACCCCGCCATGAATATCAGTAGCAATTGAATTGTCTGTTTTTTCATTAATATGCAATTTAGATCATGTTTTTTTCATGTCAAAATATACAAAAAGTCCTGTTTTGTTTGACTTGTAAAATATTTCTTATCTAAAAAAATGCTACCTTTGAAACAGAAAAATCGCGCTCATTCAGAGTTTTTAATTATTTAATCTTCAGTAAATTACAAATATCATGAAGCAAACAGCGTTAAACCGGATGCACCACGAAATGGGTGGAAAAATGGTTGAATTTGCAGGCTTTGAAATGCCTGTTCAGTTTGAAGGCATCAATATAGAACATGAAACCGTGCGCAAAGCGCTTGGCGTTTTTGATGTATCGCATATGGGTGAGTTTTGGGCAGAAGGACCAAAAGCCTTTGAACTGGTGCAAAGAATCACTTCGAACGATGCGGCTGCACTCTACGACGGTAAAGTGCAATACAGCTGCTTCCCAAATGGCGCAGGTGGTATTGTGGATGATTTGCTGGTTTACCGCTTTAATGCTGAGAAATATTTATTGGTTGTAAATGCTGCCAATATCGACAAGGATTGGAATTGGGTAGTTAAAAACAACAGTCAAAACGCACAGATCAGCAATGCTTCTGACAGCACCTCGCAACTGGCCATTCAAGGCCCTAAAGCATTGGAAGCTATGCAATCGCTTACTTCCACTCCTATCACCGACATGGAATACTACACTTTTAAAATAGTGGAATTTGCGGGTGTTAAAGACGTTTTGCTTTCTACCACAGGCTATACCGGATCGGGTGGATGCGAGATCTATTTCAAGAATCAAGACGCCGAAATAATCTACAAAGCTGTTTTACAAGCAGGTGCTGATTTTGGCATCAAACCTATCGGACTGGCAGCAAGAGATACCCTTCGGTTGGAGATGGGCTTTTGCTTGTACGGCAACGACATCAACGACAGTACCAGTCCGATTGAAGCTGGATTGGGCTGGATCACCAAGTTTGCAGATGGCAACGATTTTATCGACCGTCCGCTCCTGGAAAAACAGAAAGCCGAGGGCATTAGCAGACAACTCAGGGCTTTCAAAATGATCGACAAAGGCATCCCGAGGCAGCACTACGAAGTGGTAAATGAAAATGATGAAGTGATTGGCGAGGTAACTTCCGGAACCATGTCGCCTATGCTCAAAAAAGGTATTGGCATGGCTTACATCAATAAGCCATACAATAAATTGGGCACTCAAATTTTCATCAAGATACGTGATAAAAAACTGGCTGCAGAAATTGTAAAACTGCCATTTTACAAAGGCTAAGAAAGTTATTAACCAAAGTGCGGGTAAGTCATTGCCCGCATTTTTTGTGCCCACCGCAAACAACTTACCCTATCAGATTCTTTAGTAGTTTTGCAGCTTAAACAGAAACAGCTCATGACAAACGATTCTTTGAATGACTTTAAATGGCAGACCGAACAATTTGCCGATATCCGCATTTTACGTTATCAAATCAATGGCTTTGAAAAACTCAGCCTGAACCAGAAAATATTCACCTGGCATTTATATCAGGCTGCCCTCGCCGGCCGCGATTTGATTTATGATCAAAATTATAAATACAACCTTATCATTCGTAAAAGTCTGGAAGCCCTTTATAAGCATTACGAAGGAGAAAAAAATGATGAAAACTGGAATCATTTCGTTACCTACCTCAAGCGGATTTGGTTTTCGAATGGCATCCATCACCACTATTCCATGGATAAATTTTTCCCTGCTTGTGCTGAAAAATGGCTGAAAAATGCTTTAAACAGCATTGATGAATCACAGCTTCCGATTGCAGTTAATGAAGCAAAAAACGACTTTATTGATTGGCTTGCTGACATCATCTACAATCCCGAAATAGCTCCAAAAAGACTGAATCAAGACGAAGGAGCGGATCATGTGGCTCAATCGGCATGTAATTTTTATGATGGCGTAAACCAGCAGGAAGCAGAGGATTTTTATGCTGGTAAATCCCAACCCAACAAACTTGAACCAGTTTGGCATGGATTGAATACCAGATTAGTAAAAAGAAATGGTGAGATAAAAGAAGAAATTTGCAAGTCGGATGGCCGTTATGGCAAAGCAATCCGCAAAATTGTTGTACTCCTTGAAAAAGCAAAAGATTATGCCGAAAACGAAGCGCAACAAGCCATCCTTGAAAAGCTGATTCAGTTTTACGAAACCGGGGATTTGGCAACCTTTAACGAATACAACAAACTTTGGGTTCAGGACACCGATTCAGTGATTGATCTGGTGCATGGATTCATCGAAGTGTATGGCGATCCACTCGGACGACACGCCACTTTTGAATCTGTCCTTTCGATGAGAGATGAAGAAGCCACACAGCGTTTTGGAAAAATCAGCGAGCTGGCTCCCTGGTTCGAAGCAAATTCTCCTATTGATGAGGCACACAAGCGTAAAGATCCAAAAGGTGTGAGCTACAAAGTGATACAGGTGATTGTTGAAAGCGGCGACTGCAGTCCCTCCTCTCCTATTGGCATCAACCTGCCCAATGCCGACTGGATCAGAGAAAGTTATGGATCAAAATCCGTTTCATTGGGGAATATCGAAGATGCTTACGAAAACGCCTCACAAAGCACAGGATCGATTGAAGAGTTCTATCTGCCTGAACAACAAGAAAGAATAAAAAAATATGGCGCATTAGCCTCCAAAATTCATACAGGACTGCATGAGGTAATTGGCCATGGCAGCGGACAACTTTTACCTGGAGTTCCAAGCCCCAAGGAAAGCCTGAAAAGCTATGCCAACACCATGGAAGAGGCACGAGCCGATCTGGTTGCGCTCTATTATATGCTTGATGAAAAACTTATCGAAGAAGGCTTCATGGACAGTCTGGAAGCCGGAAAAGCAGAATACGACAGCTTTTTCCTCAACGGATTGATGCGACAACTGGTACGCTTGGAGCCCGGGCAACAACTCGAAGAAAGTCATATGCGCAACAGACAACTCATTGCAAAATGGGTTTTTGAAAAAGCTGCGCCGGAAAGAATTATAGAAATGCTGGTAATCAGCAATAAAACCTATATTCGAATCAATGATTACGCGCAAACCAGAAAGCTTGTTGGCGAGCTGTTGCACGAAGTACAGCGTATTAAATCAGAAGGTGATTATCTGGCAGCCAAAGCTTTGGTTGAGGGCTATGGCGTAAAAGTTGATCAGCAACTTCATCAGGAAGTTTTGGAAAGGTGGAAAAAACTTGGCATAGCGCCTTTTGCAGGATTTATCAATCCACAGCTTGAGAAGGTTTGCGACAATGGCCGTATTGGTGATATCCGCATCATTTACCCGGAAGATTTTGCCACACAAATGCTTTACTATTCAAGTCATTTCGCTTTTTTACCGGTTTTGAATGATTAATTACAAGAAAAAAGAGACTGCCTTTTTAGACAGCCTCTTTTTTATTAAGATCAAACTACGATTTAAACAATTCCCGTAAATCCCATAAATGCCAGTGCCAGAATACCGGCTGTTACGAGTGCGATAGGTACACCACGCATACCACTTGGCACTTCCATCAGATCGAGATGCTCACGAATACCGGCAAAAATAACCAATGCCAACGTAAATCCCAATGCATTAGAAATGGCAAACACTACACCCTGCATCAAGTTAAAATCCTTTTGAATAGTGAGAATTGCTACACCAAGTACAGCGCAATTGGTAGTGATCAAGGGTAAAAATACACCCAGGGCACCATACAAGGCCGGGCTGACTTTCTTTAAAATAATTTCAACCATTTGTACCAAAGAGGCAATCACTAAGATAAAAGCAATGGTTTGTAAAAACTGAATACTCAGCGGGGTAAGCACATAAGTTTGAATGAGCCAGGTAACGATCGTTGCAAGCGTCATGACGAAAACAACAGCTCCCCCCATCCCGATGGCTGTTGACAGTTTATTTGATACACCAACAAAAGGACAAATACCCAAAAACTGCGCCAACACAATGTTATTGACGAAAATGGCTGATATGATGATGATGATATATTCCATGGTTAATCAGTTTATTATTTCGACTTATTCAATTTGTTTGATAATGCGATAAGATAACCCAAAGCGATAAAAGCTCCCGGAGCCAGCACAAATACCAGCATCAGGTCGCCTGGAATTAATTTGATATTGAATATTGCACCACTTCCGAGCAGCTCTCTCACGCCTCCAAGAATTGTAAGTGCAAAGGCAAAACCCAATCCCATTCCCAGTCCGTCAACAACAGCAGCTCCAATTCCGTTTTTGGAGGCAAAAGCTTCGGCGCGGCCAAGCACAATACAGTTCACAACAATCAGCGGAATAAAGAGCCCCAACTGCTCGAACAATGCTGGTGCATAAGCTTGCATCAAAAGCTCAACGATTGTTACAAATGATGCAATGATCACAATAAAGCTGGGAATGCGCACCTTATCTGGAATAAAATTCTTAACCAGTGAAACTACAAGGTTCGACATCACCAATACAAAAGTAGTGGCCAATCCCATCCCAAGTCCGTTTATGGCGCTTGTAGTAACGCCTAGTGTTGGACAAAGCCCGAGCAACAATACAAATACCGGATTTTCTTTAATAAACCCTTTAGTAAAATTTTTGAGGTTCTTATTCATTATTTGGTTCCTCCCTGATTTGCTAGGTAAGTTTCGTAGGCTCTTTTCACAGCATCCGTGTAAGCACGCGAACTGATTGTTGCAGCCGTAATAGCATCAACATCACCACCATCTTTTGTTACAGCTAATTTAAAAGAAGTTAGATTTTGTCCGTTAAACTGCTCACTCCAAGGCGATTTTTTCTTTTGCATTTTATCGCCCAGGCCCGGAGTCTCTTTATGTTCGAGCACAGAAATATTATTTATTGATCCGTCAGGCAATAAGCCAACCATCAATTTAATATTTCCACCGAACCCTTTATTAGTAAAGGTGTTAATGGCAGCTCCTACAAACTGATCGTTTTGATAAGCCAAATTAAATTGCAAGCTATCATCCTCCCAGGCCGATTTCACCTGTAGCACTTCCAGCTTGTCAAATAAAGGTAACACCGCTTTAATTGCGGCCTCCTGTTTGGCTTTCTTAGCCAGTGCAATCGGCTCTTTGGTAAGGTTGAACACCGTCCCGAGGGAAAAAGCCGCCACTGCTGTAATCAACAGCAAAGTGCTTACCATATTGAAAAACGAAGATTCTTTCTTTCCAGCCATAACTGCTAACTTATGATGTTCTTTTATTATTTCTTATTGGCAACCAGACCAAAACGTCTTGGTTTAAAGCTGTTGTTGATCAAAGGAACAAAGGCGTTCATGATCAGGATTGCAAAGGAAATTCCTTCCGGATAGGCACCCCACATGCGGATAATGATCGTAATCAAACCAATGCCAATTCCATAAACCCATTTTCCGCTGATATTCATCGGCGAACTAACCATATCAGTAGCCATATAAATAGCTCCCAACATCAAACCACCTGTGAAAAGATGGAAAGTAGGGTCAATATAAAAGGTTGGATCAATCAGATGGAAAATCCCCGCGAAAACAAAAACGGTAAGGATAATTGAAAAAGGCACCTGCCAGTCTATCACTTTTCGCCAAATCATGAGCAATCCCCCTATTATCAATGCAATAGCTGACATTTCGCCCAATGATCCAGTCATATTTCCTGTCAAACGATCCAAATAGGCTGGCATAGCAGGATCTGCTAAAATCTGATCAACAGTTTTTCCGGCGACAAGACCTTCTTTCAGTAAACCCAGAGCTGTTGGGCCAGTAATAGCGTCTGTAATTCCTTCTGCAAAAAGCGGCTTGGGAACAGGCCAGCTGGTCATCTGAACCGGAAAAGAAATGAGCATGAAAACACGTCCTACAAGTGCCGGATTAAAAGGATTTTTTCCCAACCCTCCAAACGACATCTTTCCAATTCCAATGGTTACCAAGGCACCGATCACTAAAATCCACCAGGGCAGATTAGCCGGCACATTAAATGCGAGCAACAAACCGGCAACAACAGCAGATCCATCGGTAATTGTGACAGTCCCCTTGATGAGGTATTTCTGAATGACCCATTCGAAGAACAAACAGGAAATTACAGCAATCAGCAAAATACGGATGGCATCAATACCAAAGAAATAAGTGGATACCAGAATAGCCGGAACTAATGCCAGCACCACTGTGTACATGATCTTTTTAACGTTTTCTTCTCCATGCACATGCGGAGAACCTGATATGGTAAATTGACTCATTGTTTTTGAATTAATTATTTACGCGAACGAATAAGCTGACCTACTTTATTCTTTCCAAGACGCAGGAAATCAAGCAATGGAAGATTCGAAGGGCAGGTAAACTGACAGGATCCACACTCGATACAATCCATGATTTTTTCTGTTTCAGCACGCTCATACAAGCTTAGTTTGGCAAGTTTTGTCAATAGATAAGGCTCTAATCCCATCGGACAAGCTATGGTACATTTTGAGCATCGGATACAAGTGGACGGAATATCGCGCTTGCTTTCTTCATTTTTCATCAGCAAAATTCCTGACGAACCTTTCACAACTGGAACTTCCAGACTGGTGATAGCTTTCCCCATCATGGGACCGCCATTGATAATTTTACCGCTGTTTTCAGGCAGTCCTTCAGCAGCATCGATGAGCATTTGAATAGGAGTGCCAACTCTTACTAAAAAGTTTGAGGGTTTTTTAACGGCTTTTCCAGTTACCGTAACAACCCGCTCTATCAATGGTTTATTCTTTTGAACAGCTTCGTAAACAGCCACAGCTGTACCCACATTGCTCACCACACAACCCACTTCGATAGGTAATTTGCCGGAGGGCACTTCACGATTTACTGTAGCTCTGATCAGTTGCTTTTCGCCACCCTGAGGATATTTAACTTTAAGAGGTTGTATTTCAATTCCTAAATATTGTTTAGCAAGCTCCGTGAGGTGATTGATGGCATCAGGCTTATTGTTCTCAATACCAACGATGGCTTTCTCCACGGCAAGGGCTTTCATCAGAATTTTGATACCAATCAGCATCTCCTCTCCCTTTTCGAGCATCAGACGATGGTCGGAAGTGAGATAAGGTTCACATTCCACACCATTGATAATGAGATACTCAGCCCTCTTTCCATCAGGAATCATCAGCTTCACATGCGTAGGAAAAGTGGCACCACCCAATCCTACAATGCCGCAATTTTTGATCTGTTCAATTATGGTCGGCTTATCAGCTTTTATCTCACGAATGATGGCGTCAGACGTATCAATCCCTTCCTCCCACTGTTCATCTTCCTGCACGTCAATATATATGGCAGGTCTGCGATACCCTGAACTGTCGATGGCATCATCCACTTTGAGTACCTTTCCGGTGAAGGGTGAGTGCAGATTTGCTGAGATAAAAGATTCGCCTTTTGCAATCAACTGACCTGTCTTAACTTCATCGCCACGCTTTACAAGCGGTTTTGAAGGAGCTCCCAGATTTTGGCCAAGTGGAATTATCGCCTGTTTTGGGAAAGCCAGTTTTTGTATGGGTGCATTAGCCGAAATTTTGTTTTCTTCCGGATGTACACCACCTTTTTTAAATGTTTTCAACGCAATCATCTTCCTTGATATTTATGATTGTGATTCATTTTTAGAATCCTTTTTGGTACCATGCGTAACAGCCATTGTTTTTTTCTCTTCAACGACATTTTCTTCCGATTCAGGTTTTTTCTTCCTTATTGGGAAATTAATTTCATGAATGGCATTGGTAGGACAAACCTCCACGCATTTGCGGCACAATTTACACTTGATTGGATCAATATAGGCCAGGTTGTTGCTCATGGTGATAGCATCGAACGGACATACCTTGAAGCATTTAGAACAACCTATACATGCCACGTCACAATTCTTTTTCGCCACGCCACCTTTTTCCTGGTTGATGCAGGACACAAAAATTCTGCGGTCTTTCTTTCCTTTGGGTCTTAATTCTATAATACCTCTCGGGCAAGCTTTAACACAAGCTCCGCAAGCTACACATTTGTCATTTACCTCCGGCAGTCCGGTTACAGGATTCATGTGGATGGCATCAAAATCGCAGGAAGCAACGCAATCGCCAAGCCCCAAACAACCAAACTGACAACCGCCTTCGCCTGCATAAAGATTGTGTGCAAAAGCGCAGGTGGAAGGCCCGTCATAATTCACTTTAGCCAGAGAATTAGCTTTGCTTCCATTGCACCTGATCACAGCAATTAAAGGATCTTGTTCCTCAACTTCCAGACCTAAAATGGCAGCAGCTTCTTTCATTACATCATTGCCGCCAACAGGACAGTTTAAGCCTTCGAGAGACTGTTTTTCATTGGCTGATGTCACTAATGCTTCAGCAAAACTACGGCAACCCGGAAACCCACAACCACCACAATTCGCTTTGGGCAAAACCTCATCAACCAAATCAATCTTTGGATCTTCTATTACCTTAAACTTCTGAGCCACAAAAAAAAGGATCACCGCAGCCACTGTTCCCAAGAGCCCCAGCGTTATCAACGAATACATCAAAACCTCATTCACAGTATATAGTTTTAGGTTATCAACTTCTTTTTCAGGCAGCCCGACTCATAAATAGCTTTTAATCAGGAAATGCCGTTTACTGTTTTTCTCTGAACAGCAAGGCAAAATTAACAGATTAGACCGTATTTTCAAGCGAAAGGCCGACAGGCTATTCAAAAGCTATATTTCTGAATTATAGCTATTTAGAAATTTAATACTAAAACATCATATAAGAGAAAACCCGAAACTATCTGATTATCAGATTGGTTTCGGGTTTGTTTAGAAACTTTCTAAATTGTCACTTAATCAGCAATTTAGAACATATTTAAAGAACTCTATATTTTAAATACTCAAAAATTTATAAGTTTATTCTTGTATCAGCACTTTTTCAGTAAACACCTTGTCGCCGATAGTTATTTGCAAAAAGTAAGTCCCTGATTTTAATTGAGATGCATTAACCTGATCTTCAAAAACAGCTTTACGCACTGATCCTGTTGATTTTAGCAATGTCTTACCCAAGTTATTAATCAGTTCCCAGGAAATTTCGCTTACTGTTTCATTACTAACAGAAAGTGTAAAATACCCATCCGATGGATTTGGTATTACAGAAATTCTTGAAGTTTTTTGCTGTTCGTCTATACTGGTGCAATTATCAACAACCAAAGTAAGCACATCACTATCATCGCCTTCACATACTTCGGATGCAAGAGCCTCAAGTGTGAGTTCAACACTTCCATTCAGGATATCATTTTCGCCAGGGGTATAGGTAGCATTCAACAGATTGGCGTCATTGAAACTTCCATCTCCGCTGGTAATCCATATGGTACTGTCAGCATAAATAGCCTCTCCATATAGTTCAATCACTTCATCCTGACAAATAATTGTGTCGTTGCCAGCAATTGCTTCGGGATAATTATGAATAAATACAATGAAATCGTCAGATACCTGTGTGCCATCATATCCGGTAGCGGTTATTGTAAGACTTACTTCGCCTGAAATACGATCATTTGGACCAGGGGCATAAAGTGTTGCCAGACGATCGTCGTAAAGCAAAATTCCATCTCCAGAAGTAACCCACTCCACGCTTTCCACAGCAAGTGCAGTAGCTTTTGTATCTATTGTTGTTTGATCAATACACATATATTGATCTTCTCCGGCATCAATTTCGGGAGCCACGCCAGGAGCAAAATTGAATGAAGCAAAATGTGTCCGCCAATTACTTCCCAGCCTGTACATCTGTGTATACCAAAACGTTGAATCATCAGCAGGATCAATAGACATCGCACTATAATCACCCCAACGATTTATGTTAGATTGTGCACTTGTGCCGTTCACTATTACTGTTTCAGGGATATTAAATTCACCCAGTGGTGCGTTGGCCGTCCTTCCTGCATAACGAATACTAGGATATGCAGTTGTGCTGGAAACGCTATACCCTACGGCAATATTTCCATTTGCATTCATAGCGATACTTCCCATCCAGCGATAATCGAGATCAGGCTGCCAGGTTCCTTGCTGATAAATAGACCAGTCGTTGGCCGTTTTGCGCAATTCGTACCAACGAACAGCTGCGCGAGCATTGGCCGTAACGGTATGATTAGCAACCAATGTAGCATAACTACCAAAATTTCTGTATTGCAGCCTGAACATCAATTGACCGCCAATGGCATCAAGCGTTTGTGTGGTGCCGGGTTGAGGGATGGAACCAACATTAGCATTGAAAGCCTCAACAACCAGGCTGTTTTGCAAGGTATAGGTGGACGAAGAAGGATTACTCCAGTTAATATCGGCCTTCCAAATTTCAAGGTTTTTATTTCCCGTACGATTCATATGAGCAAACCAGGCAGGCTCATCATCCGATGGAGGAGTTCCATCATAATCTGCGGGCATTATGCCAAACTTTGAATTTGAAATTGGAAACATAATCATCTCGGCATCAGGATCGCCGGCAAGCATTGCATCACGATCAAATGCAACTGCACCACCACCAACATAAGCTGTTGCACTCGCATTGAAATAATTGAAAGTACCCAGGTATGCATTGTGCCAAACACCGAATTTCGGATAATCATTAAAATAGTTAAACTCAAAAGCATAACGATACCATGCGCCAAGCGGATCGCCTGTTTCGGAAATTGCCACTAACTCCCAAAAACTACCATCGCTGGTATTTACCGCAAATTGACTGGCAAACCAGCGGTCAGCACCTTCGTCATAAAGAACAATTGGGTCGCCATCATTTGTCCCGCTCCATGGTCCCGGAAAACCATCCCATAACGTACTGTTATCAGCCGGACCGTATAATTTCAAACCTTCTTTGTTATAAATTGCAAATGAGGAATTAATCATTAGAAAATAATGATTTAGACCAACATCTCCTTCTGTATCAGGTGGATAAACACCATTTACATTACCCAATGCCATCACCGAGCGTAAAGGCCAATAATCACCCTCACGTGAGGCATTTCCGTGAACAACAGCATCTGTAACATCATTATTTTCAGGAACATCAAGATTAAAAGGTGGCTTTTCAATAGAAGCATTCCCAACCAAATCATTTTTCCAGGCACGTTTTCGTTCACCAGGAATAATAGGCATTACATCACGCAATGGCTGCGTTTTTTCGAAGTAAGCCGCTTTGATCACCTTTTCGGCTTTATAAACGGTTTGATCAAATGCCTCGGACTGCGCGAAAACAGCAATTCCAAACAAAAGCATCATAAAGAGCGTAATACTTTTTTTCATTTTATTAATTTTTAAGGTTTATTATTTTACGATGATTTTCAATCAAATAGCACAAACTTATGCACTCAGGTGAAAACTAAATTTTCGGCCTAACCGATTTCTGAGCCTGTATAACACAAAATAGTAAGGAATTAAAATTCCCAATGAGAGCAAGCCTGCGATTCCCTCACCTAAACCTACTGAAATACTGACGATTAAGGTTAAAAGCAAGACTAAAAAAGGCAGGATATAACCCAGAAAAACAGCTAAATTCCCTAATGAATGCTTCATCATGACATTCACCTGCTGCCCACTTTTAAAATTGTGTTCGGCAGGCAGCTCAACAAAAACTCTTTTTTCTTCCATTTCGGACATGTTACAGGCACCCTTCACCTGACAGGAACTACAGGCCGATTTGGCAAGTATCATCACTTCAGCAATATGACCAGATATTTGCATTACAATTCCCGGATGTGTAACGGAATCAGTTTGCTCTGACATTGATATTTTTCTTTGATACTGCAAAACTAATCATAAATTCAACTTTTTGAGCAAAAAGAGGTCAACTAAGACTGACAAACTTTAATTATTTAAGGCGTAGAAACGGAAACAGGTAAAATCTTACCATTAAAAAACCGACTGCCATTCAAAGCAAAATCAGCAATAAAAACAGCCATTTCTCCAGCAGTAAGCGGTGCCTGATAACCCGGAAAAGCTTGTGCCAACATTTCTGTTTGGGCAGCTCCAAGAGCCAAAGCATTTGCCTTGATCTGCCGTTCTTTAAGTTCCTCAGCCAAACATTCCATCAACACGGCAAGCGCTGCTTTTGAAGCACTATAAAGCGATAATCCCGGAAATTTTGAGCTTCCCTGATAACCGCCCATGCTGCTAATTCCCAATAAATGTGATCCGCTTTCGAGATGGGGCAACAAAAACCTGAACAACTTAAAGGCTGATTTAACATTGACATCAAATAGCTGATCAAAATCTGAGTCAGTAAGCTCGGCAAGAGGTTTGTTGATCAATAATCCGGCATTATAAATCACAATATTAGGTTTAAAGTTGAATCTCAACAGGCTTTGCTCCAGAACCTTGGCAAAATCTGGAGCTGTAAAATCAAGCGACAGGTTAATCAATCCAGGAGAATCAGCAGAAGCATTTATTTCGTTTGCAAGCACGTTCAGTTGGCTAATATTTCTGGAGACAGCAAGAATACGGTTATTTTTGTCAGTTGATAATACTTTGGCAAGTTCAAAACCAATGCCTTTTCCAGCTCCGGCAATTAAGATAGCATTCTTCATAATTTAGGGCATTTCCGAATTTTTGTTTTCAAATTGCTTTTTCATTTGATCAACATCTACTGCACTGATTGTCAACATTCCGGTTTCGTCAACTGTAATAGAAATATTAAAATCGGCATCAGATACAAACGGATCGAAATTCATATAAGCCACTCCTTTGATTGGTGTTGAGCTGTATGTTTTTGCCAATTCAACAGCCTGTTTATAATCTTTTGAAAGTGGAATTCCAGCTGCTTTTGCTATCCGTGAGGCCTCATTCATGGCTAACTTATAATCCCCAATATATACTAATAAAATAGAATTAAATCCCTCTTCGGGGTTAGAGAAAGAAGTTAGCTGCGAATAATCGGTATCGAGTGAAAGTCCGACAGGTTCTGACAAACCAAGATTTTTAGCCCAATCAGGTAGTGAAGTAGCCGGATTAACATTTGACCGACGCGCAATTATTCTGCCATAGGTTTCTTTCAATTCGTTCAATTGCTCATCAGCCTCTTTATCAGTAAGTTCTCCCAATGCACGGCTCTTTTCAATCCGCTCCACCTCAGCCTGCATGGCATCAACCAAATCCATGGTTTGGCCAATATTTTCCATCGATTCATTAAAATGGCTCAGTTCACGTTCAAATTTTTCTGTTTCGGTTTTTTCCTCCGGAAGGCATGAAATCATAAACAAGGAAAGAAAAACTGTAATCCAAAGCACAAAGCGACAAGCCATAATTGAAAGATTTTGAGAAGTAGCAAAGATAATTTTTTTTAACCTGAATGATTCGAAAAGAACAAAAGCTTACAAATCATTCAATTAAAACGGCATGATTACTGCAATGAAATATACATGCTATTCCATTATTATTCAATATTTTAAAAGAAATAGATTCTCTTAATCAATTTGCTAAAGATGTGCTATAAGTCCTACTCTAAAAAAAGCTGTAATTTTGGACAAGATTTAGCTGCTGAGTTCATGAAAAAAATATTCTTAATTTTATATCTTATAATCTGGCATGCAAGTGTTGTAAGCGCTCAGGAGACCGATTTTTTGGTTACCGACATCAAACCTTTACTTGAAAATCAAGATGCTTCAGGTTTAAGAAAATATATAACTGCCGCCATTTCACTCGACTTACCCAATCAAAAAGGTGTTTACAGCCAACAACAAGCTGAGAAGCTGATGGCAAGTTTTTTTACAAAGCTTGAAAATCCTGTTTTTGAACTACTTGAGTCGGGAATCACAACAGACACCAATGCATCTTATCTTATCGGGAATTTAACAGATTCAGCAACTGTTTACCGCATCTATATTTTAGCACAAGGTCAGAAGAAAAAAATTCAATCTATACATATTAGCTTGATTCCATGATGAATACCGACGTACTCATTGAACAGCACATTTTATCAGCGATACGCGAAGATCTGGGAACTGGCGATCACACCTCTCTTTCCACTATTCCGGCAGCGGCAAAAGGAAGCATGCATCTGCTGGTAAAGGAAGCAGGTATTATTGCCGGAATTTCCATTGCGGAAAAAGTTTTTAAACTGGTCGATCCCGAAACAAGTTTCGAACAGCTCATCCTCGATGGAACTTTGGTAAATCCAGGAGATATTATTTTTAAGGTAGAAGGAAAGGTAATCGCCATGCTTTCGTCGGAGCGCCTGGCGCTCAATTATATGCAAAGGATGAGTGGCATTGCCACCAAAACAGCGGCCTATAAAAAACTGCTTCAGGGATTGCCTGCTGTGCTGCTCGACACACGCAAAACAACCCCTGGAATGAGAATTTTTGAAAAAATGGCGGTCGCGATTGGAGGTGGAGCAAATCATCGTTTTGGCCTTTTTGATATGATTCTTATCAAAAACAATCATGTTGATTTTGCCGGAGGAATCGCTGAAGCACTTAAAGCAGTGAGTAATTATCTCAAGAAGAATCAAATTGAAATTCCGGTTGAGCTGGAAGTAAGAAATTTTGACGAGCTGGAAGAAGCGCTTCAAATTGGTGGTTTTAAACGAATTATGCTTGACAATTTTACTCCTGAAAATCTTAGGAAAGCCATATCACAGATCAATGGAAAATTCGAAACTGAAGCTTCGGGGGGCATAACAGAGGCCACGCTTTATGATTATGCCGCCACAGGCGTTGATTTTATTTCAATAGGTGCACTTACACACCACATTAAAAGTTTGGATCTTAGTCTCAGAGCCATAAAAGCTTAGTATGTCACAATTATTGGAGCTGTATTCAAAATTAAAATCGCTATTTATAAGCATCAAGGAGAGACTGGTGGCATTTCTTCGATTGCTCATTTTACCCGGATTCGACGAAGTGCCTTTTTATGATGTGCTAGTCTTCTTTTTAAAAGGGATTTTTAAGGGTGATGTGGCAACGCGAGCTGCAGCAGTGGCATTTAACTTTTTTTTAGCCATTTTTCCCTTTATCCTTTTTCTCTTCACATTGATTCCATACCTCCCAATCGAGCATTTTCAGGATACGCTCATGGGATTGTTTCAGGATATCATCCCTCCGGATACTTATCAGGAAGTAGAAAAAACTATTTTAGAGATTGTAATGCGACAAAACTCAGGTTTACTTTCGTTGAGTTTTATCCTCACCTTTATTTTCAGCACCAACGGCATAAGTGCGATTATGGACGGATTTAACGGCACATGGCATAGCATCGATACAAAAAGCTGGCTACAACAGCGGCTTTCAGCCGTTTTTCTCATGGCCGCCCTATCCATTTTTGTAATCCTTGCCATTGGATTGATTACAACAGGCGGCGTTATCATTCATTGGTTAATTTCAAAAGGATTGATAAGCAACGGTTTAACTGCACAATTATTACAATTCTCCAGATGGATTGTAACCGTTTTTCTTACATTTTTCAGCCTGTCGATGCTTTATTATTATGCCCCGGCCAAGCGCAAAGAATACCGGTTCATAAGCCCGGGAAGCATCCTGGCAACGGCACTTTTTATCATTGGCACATTAGGATTCAACTTTTACATTTCTAATTTCTCACGCTATAATGCCTTATATGGCTCTATAGGTACGCTGATTATTTTTATGATGTGGATCTATTTTAACGCCATTATTTTATTGATTGGCTTTGAGCTTAATGCAAGCATCATGCGCGCTAAACACGAAAATCGTAATTTGGAAGAAGTTGAAAGTTAGTTTTTGATAAACTTGAAAACTCTCACCTCAGATTCTCCTTCCAATTTGACCACATAACTTCCTGCCGAAATAAGACTGGTATTAATTTCTACCTTTTTAAATCCCGGAATAATGGCAATAATGTCAACTATCCTGCCATCTAAGTCACAAATCATCAAACGTTTATAATCAATACTGCTATTTGAAGAGATTGTTAGCAGCTCGTCCACAGGATTAGGAGCGATCCTCAAGTTTTGAGAATCAGGCAAAGATTCTGCTAAAGCACTGCACTCATCAAGATAAAAATCAGCGCTGGTTGTGTTTGTGCAGCCACTTTGATCGGTGTAAGCATAATGCAGGGTGTGAAAACCTATTTCTAAAAACTCTGCAAAAAAGTAATTATTTATGATACCATCACCTGAAAAAACTCCCCCCGAAGGGTAGCCACCAGTTAATCGAAAAGGTATAACGTTGGCGCAGAGTGTATCAAAATCTAAGATTAAAAAGACATCCGTCATAGGTAATTCACTTACATTTACCTGACCTTCCATCCATGCCGAACCTTTTTCACTAAATGCCAAAATGCTGTAAGCGCCAGTATCTGAAACCATCCATGAAATTGTGTCACCTGAACTTTGTAGTGCCGGCCCTGTTGAATCCCCTTGATGATAAAGGGTGTAAAAAATATTTGAATCAGATTCAGCGATATAAACACTCAAGCTATCTGTCTCGCCAAAACAATAGAAACCACCACCCATTACTTCAAAAATGGAAAAAGTTTGAAAACTAAGTGGCCCCAGCCAATCACTATATCCAACATTCTGACAAGTATTTCTAACATAAACATCATAGTTTGTGGCAGCGGTCAAAGTGTCGATAACAAAATAATTCTCTTCTAAATCTGCGAAAAGACAGCCTTCGGTATTCGGATCAAATCCGGCTGATCCTATGGCCAAATCTGATGTCTGATTTTGATCCATTAATTGCCATTCAAAACTTACAGCGGTATCATTAAGTGCTACAATTCCCAAGGCATAAGGTTCATAGCAAATAATTGAAGATCCATTCCATTGTAAAAAGGGATAGCCATCATTAATTATACCATTCGGATCGATGGTCCAAACATTCTCAAAATCCCATCCAGCCTCTAAATAAGTTTCCACATTTTTCATTTCGGCTGTTGACTTTGGTGTGGCAGACCAATCAGTATTTACTGATCCAGCTACTTCAATATCATAAAAATTACCCTCGAAAGGTCCACCTGAAGGCATCCCCACAAAACCACGCACATCCGTTGCATATGGATCAGTATCAATATTTACTGCTGCATAACAATTGATTACTGACTTTTTTCCATTCCCAAGGCTTGCGTCACCAACAAGCCCACCTGCTCTGTCGCCATTGGCGTTGATTGATCCTGTAGCATAAGAGTTTACAATCTCAGCTTTGTACCACATTGTTCCAACCAATCCCCCATAGGAATTATGCGATTCGCTTACTATATCCACATCAGCAAAACACTCAACGACCCTACTTCCGGTATTTGTTGTGGAGGAAGTTATTGAACCAATAAGCCCTCCGATGAAGTTCCAGTCGAAGTATGCATTTTTATATATCATCCCCACTGCCGAGCATCTGTAAAGACTTATATCATCTGCACTACCAACAAGTCCACCAGAAAATCGCTCCTCAATATGTAGTTCAATATTCTCTGCCGAGCAATTACTTATTTCAGTGCCTGAAAAGGCAGTGCCTAGCAAAGAACCAACTTTATACCTTCCATTCACAAAAACATTTTTCAGCTTAACATCACATAAGGTACCACCTACCATATGTCCAAATAAACCATTATCTCTAGCAAAAGGTCTGTCAATAAAAAGATTAAAGATGTGAAAGCCACCTCCATTAAAATGTCCCTTAAATGGATCATTAGTTGTTCCAATTGGTTCCCAGCCATTCCCGCTGTTAAACGGGTAAACATCAAGATCAAGATTGTTAAGTAAAAGGAAGTAGTCATTCAGATAATCTCTTACCAAATCAAGTTGCTCCGGAGTTTCAATCAACCAGGGATCACTGTATGTTCCTGATCCTCCTGCAAAGTCAGATTTTTGATCTCGATC
>Ga0100391_1000230_pt1 | contig 68064 bp, 38 predicted proteins | sample CryGeymeta201515_FD_81541 | JGI IMG/M metagenome (GOLD analysis project Ga0100391, IMG submission 81541) | Groundwater microbial communities from Crystal Geyser aquifers in Utah, USA - Crystal Geyser metaG 2015-15 | ecosystem: Environmental > Aquatic > Deep subsurface > Groundwater | place: USA...
CTAGTAGGACTGACTGATATCAAATAGTGATATCAGAGTCCTCTCACTTTAACAGTATTATCTAATAATAAATACAAGTATCATCAAGTGACCATACAAAGTATAGACATAGTGTTTGAATTGAAGTGTCTATTCAACAATAGCTCGAAGCTCACGACGCTATGCTTCCATTGCGTCCATTTTCTCTTGTTATTGTTATTATTACTATTATTATTTGTACCAGTATTGGCAGTAGTAATAATTGGAAATACTAGCTACCACTAGTAGCTAGAAGTTCTTTATTAAGGCAGATTCCCGGAAGACTACAGTTCTTGCTGATTTTTCATTACACCATCATGTTTTGTCGTCGTATTTGCATTGACACGTTCGGTGGCCTTGGAAGTTCGAAATCCTTCGTACTCGGTACCCACAGGAGGGCACCAGGGTCGAATTTGTGTTTGACCCGTCTGTACTGATTCCGGTAATTCTTTGAAGGCTGTATAGTCCCGATCGTGAGTATATGAAAGACACACGGTAGAAGGTGGACCTTCTTCTGGTTGATAGTCGACGTTTCGGCCTCCACCACGGGAGCGGTATTCCCAATTATGGTTCCAAATAATCAGATTGGTTCGATTGCCACTTTCTATATCGTCGGCTCCGTGTCGTCTCGAACCTAAATGCAAAACAGCTCGACCAATCTGATGCTGATAAGTGTGCACGAATTGTCGATGATTGGGAGCACCAAACATACCACAAAACGTCAGTTTTCCACCGGTAAATCCTTCCTCTCCTAGGCATACATTGAAGGTAACATCCGAATCATCCTTGTGCATATCTAAGCCCAAATCTTCGTCGGCATTGTATCGAACCAAAAATGAGTGATGATCGTCAATCTGTGAGGCTTGAATAGGAAAGAGTCGTCTCGCTACCGGCCACAAGTACGTTTGTTGGAAACTAGAAAGGATGTTGCGCATTCCAATTTCATTTACGACAACTCCGTAATTGTTCATACTGTTAGGACGTCGGACAGGAATTTTGTATGCCTCGGATACTCGATAAAAGTTTCGAAGTTCGTTATTGAACATGCGAATAAAGTCTGCGTTGAAAACATTAAGAGAATATACTCCATCCATCTCTTTGTTTAGCAGGTCGGGATGAATTGTATCAGGATCCTGGTCTTCAGAGGCTCCTTCTTCAAAGGCCCTTGAAATCTGCAAAAAATCATCGTGAAGCCACTCTTTTTGAAAAGTGTCTTGAAAGAGTTCCGGATGCCTGCGAAAGGGTCCGTAACGTCGTTCTGTTATAGTTGATGTTGGCACGACCTTGTTTCGAGCTTGGGTTTGCTGTTTCTGCTTTATACCTGAAACAAACAGTGATCGACTCAGGGAATGCGTAGAGATTAACGCAGAAAAAAGCATGAATAGTTGAATCTTCATAGTCAAACAGATATGAGAACAGCAAAAGCTACGTATTATTTATTACAGAATGACTGAAAGACAACTTGAAATTGAATGATGATTCTTGGAATTTTGGGATCGGACAATGATGTGGTTAGGGTTAACTCTAGTGCGGGACCGATCAGTCTTCTTCCTTCTCTCAGGGTCAGGTTTAGAAGCACAGATGCTACTGCAGTGTATCACGGCGGTGATTAAAAATTAAAATAATTCTCACGCAGTCTAGTCTATGATGTCAAGTCCACCTTTTGTTGCTTGCCCGAGATATATTGTGATGACAACAGTGATTTGCGAATATGGCCTGAGCTTTTTTTCTTCTCGAAATGGCAATGCCTTTATCGAAGTTCCGGGAAGTTCGGGCACGAGTTGACTCCTATTAACCGTGTCATTGCAGCAATCTTTTTGCTTGTCCAGCTTTGTTTGGGCGATTATTATTATTTGTTCTTCGGACATGGATTGTCATGAAAGATCGATTTGTAATCAGTACCCTCGTTTGCCCTAACCTAGGAACTCCCAGATGCAACTGCAAAGATCCCTCTGCAAGGACTCGACAACTGGCATCGTCCAAGAAAGCAATAATGAGATCAATAGTACCAACTACAATTGCTGATGCTCGACGCGGATATACATGTTGTAGATATTGATAAAAGTTAAATGATGTATTTTTTTTACGCTCATGTATATAAATAGTGTTCCTTCTACTGGCTAGCTGGTTGTATATCTGATCTTTGTTCTTTATGGCTTTGGTTCGTGAGCACGAACAACTGCCGACAACATGGCAGGCAAAACTCTGTTTTGTAACAACATTGATGAAATCATTGTAAAGGAAGCATGTACAGATTCGTCTTGGGGCTGCTGTTGGTGCTTGCTGCCGTAGCAGGATGTCAAAAAGGTATCCATAAAGCTATGTCGATTCTTTCGGCAAAGACGGCGTCGACGTTGAATGCTGCGATTAATGGCTGTTTCCGGCGAAAACGAGACAGTTTTGGTTCTCACAACCGGTGGTACCGATTCGGTCTTGTATCGTCGTAGTTGCTGCTGAAAAAACTGACAGTCACTCGCCAAACGTTCCACTTCCAGCTTGTGTTGTTGTTCCAACTGTTGCATCATGGTACGATACCAAACACTATCACGACGGGTCTGGACTTTGCGTTGCTTGTTTTGCAACGTAGTTTCAACCAATCGCTTCGACAATATCGTTGTCAACGTGGTAAGGTTATCGCACTGTTCTTTCAGGGCCAACGTTTCTCGTGCGGGCTTGGTAGGAGATGGTACGTATTCCACAATCTCAGCTCCAATGTGACGGCGATGCGTAACAAGCTCATACCGCACTGCACGAGGAAGACAAGGTCGAGCCTTCACGGTGCAATTGCTCAAGATATAGAACATGACCAGGTTCAACACAATGCTCAGTTCCTTTTTGTACGTTGCACTAACGACCACTGACGAGTCATTAGTGGTAGAAAGAGCCGAGTCGTCATCACTATCGGTCAACACGATGGTAGTTTCCGTTTCGTCACACTGCTTGATAACGTCATGGGTTGAGTCTTGAGGCTGATGCAGCAGCAATACCGACAAACGACGTTGACTCTGACGACGGTGTTCTCTCCGGGCACTAAGAACATCGACATCAATTACCATCTTTTTGGACTTTTGATTATCACCGCCATCATGATCATCATGATCATCATCATCATCATCAAAAGGAACCACTACCACACTCTGACGATGTTGCATCGGTCGGACGTTCATGACAGCGGCTTGGCACATCGAAATGAATAATAAAAGGAACAAAGAAAAAACACAAGTAAAATAATTCACTTGGCTGTAGTTTAGAAAATTAATACACCATGCCGTCAAAATTGAAAATCGATTGATGGGAACCACGAGGTGACAAAAGAGAACGCTTTCAGGTCCCAAACGAGAACAACGGACGAATTTGCGATATCTTATCTAGCGCGAGCAATTCTTTAGCATCCTTTTTCTGTAAGGTGAAGGTTACGTAGCTTCAGTAGGGTTGAAATTACTGTGCACACAGCAGAAAAAAGCCTTGCTTCTCTATTTCAAGAATTGTTGAACCACAGATTCTTCCTTTCTGCATTGTCTCCAGGTGTTGCTAGAGCTCGATACAGGTATTATTGAGAAATACAGGTATTGAGAACTACTAGTACTAGATAACTACTAAAACAAAATGTCCGGTAGCTGGTTCAGTGGGATCATTTCTCTCAGTAGAAAATCAAGAAAACAACGAAGATACATTTGTTCGGGTGGTAGAGTCGTGCGACCCTATTCGTACAGCAGTTTAAATAGAATCGTGTAAATCTTTCGGAAACCTAAATGTATCGGCACTTCATTTCGGCAAAAAAAGGAAAAGGAACATCCGCACTTATGAAAAAACAGAATTGCTCATCTTCCTTTGACCAAACCAGGGATAGTATGACATCATAGACTCCCTAACTTTGTAACAAAAGAGAATCGAAAGCTGCAGCATTTCCTCGTTCCAACTGCTTTATCGGGACTCGTGCTTTGTGAGCAGTGAGATCCCTCCAAGAACCGAAGAATCTCGAAGATAACATGTTTGGAGGGTGCTGGCTGGCTAGCCACAGTACCTGCATACCTTGGCTGGACTTGCAATCTGTGCTTCTTGAAGATGAAGCACCACGATCAAGGTGGTCTTCAGCGAAGACAGATGGCCAACTTCACGTGTTTTCAGCGAAGCAAAAGCCGGTCCGTAGCATGCTTTCTTCATCGGAGCAGCGTGCGAGCAATCGAGATGATTGTGATCGTCAAGCGGATGTATGTTGCATTAATAGTAATAGGAATTTTTATAAATATTATATAGTTGTTCGTTCCCTTGTAATCCTGTACAACAAGGAAAGCTTCCCATGAGCAGTCGGAACATTTAGTTTCAAAGCAAAAATTAGTTTTTTGCTCCAACGCGCAAGCAGACTGCACTACTGGGACAAGGATTGGATTATGGTAGGTAACCAAGTGCGCAGGTACCCGTGGAGTGGGTAGGATTTTCTATGCACAAAGTGCGTGACAAGAACGCGCCTTCTTGAGGGTCCTGGCGGACACAGCTGGTATAGTAGTCTTGGATCCTGACCAGGACTCCTTTCGAATGGTGAGGACTTCTTCACTATCCGAGTCACTGGCTTCATCACTGGTACTTCCACCATTTACTTCATCAGTACTGTATGCGTTCGATGGACTCCAGTACATAGGAAAGGTCTCCAACGGGGGGACAACTCGAGGCTTGAGACTTGCAACGAACGCGGGCAAGTCAGGAACTGGAGTCTGGTCCAGCAACGTACATGATGGAACAGTGTCCATCAATCCATCCATGGAAGGCAGAAAGAGCTCTGGCTTAAATACACCAAGCTTCTCCGAAGGTAGGGTGCTCCAGAAAGCGTCTTGACGTGGTCGAGGAGCCAGAGGAGTCTTCAGGGGCAACATCATCATTTTCTCGGGCATGTTATCCATCGTGGTGCGGATCTTCAGAGGTCGTTCATTGGGTGTTTGAGTCATGCAGGGGCCACTGTTGCGGCGCTTGGACGGATGAGGGGAAAAACCATTGTTTCCGTGAGTATTGCTAACATGTGCTCGACGGGTATCGGAAGAACGATAAAAGCTTGTCATGTTGATTTGATTGTATCTATTTTTGTTTCAGGATACAGGAGGAATATCTTTGAGAAAGTGAAAGTGGGAGAAAGCTATTTCAGTCGTCTCCAATGATGATGGGCGGATACCGGGAACCAGCTACGTTTTGAAGTCGTCGAAAAAGTATTACAGAGTACGAGTATTAATTTTATGCAAGCAGTGGAGGATCCAGTCGTTTGGAATTATTAGACCCAACCGCGTGCTTCTGGTATTTTGATATTTGAGGCTTTAGTGACAAAGCTTTTGCTATCCCGCAAAAAAAAATCCGGCAACCTTTATTCGGCTACTTAGGATTAACAGACACTTATGTGCTGTTCATCCTGCAGCAGCGATTGAACAGTGCCGCATGCGAGGACCCGGCAAGAAATAATAAATACTATATTACCAGACGTTTCTTACGAGCCGCTCACTCTTTTAACCTCTGGACAGGTCTATGTCAGATGGATGTTCAATGACCACCAATGACTATACGGGATTCATAGCGCACCAGGTACCATACCGTACGTCGTCGATTTGACAGACCATCACAACAACAGCATGTTGTCATCACAGGTGAACTTGTTATTACCAGTGTAGTCTAGGACCAAGGAAGCAAGTTTCCTTTGAGAAAAACGAAGGATCACCTGGTACATGGTAGCTTTACGAAAAGTGAAACGAAAACAATGACGAGGTTAAACAAAAAACCGTTACAAGGTTTTGTAGGTCTAAATCAGGTGTTCATAAATTAATTAGACATAATTCAGAATTGGGGGGTTAACCAGTTTGGATTTTCACCTACTTTTGGTCAGTGTCCACGAACAGATCATTCGTGTACCTGGTAGTCATCTATCGCGTGACTGGTCTGAATGGTCTGGATGAATGACGACACTTCTTCTTATTATTATTAACAGGTATGGTACCACTACCTGGTACCTAGGCTCTACGTACTAGTACCTGCTACTGGTAGGCCTTAACTTCCCCTGCGACTGGAGCTGCCTGGTTATTATTGTACTTCTTTTCGAGAAGGATCTCCCTGCATCCTAATTGTTCAACGAAAGCTTTTGTTAGAATATCGTGGACGCCTACCTGGTACCATTGGCTACCAGGTATTGGCAGGCTTCTTTATTGCTTCCGCCTTGTTCTTTTGATTGTCTTTGGCTGGGACGACTCCATCGACTTCCGCCAATCAAAATTTTAGAGGCTAGAGTATTCGAGCAGAATTGATTTGAAATTCTCATACTCTACTCGAAACATCCGCAAACACTTCGCAAGCATTCTCACAATAATCTTTTGTTTCGAAAAATTAAATAATATCCCAAAACCATTCTGAAGATCTCGACCAAAAATAAAATAAAATAACAATCATGACACACCTCCAGAAACGTTCAATGATGCAAGATACTTGCTTTGAGACTCCTACCAAGAGGACAAGAATGTCAGCTGCACCAATGATGATTTGTCCATTGGCACCCAAGCGCGATGTTTCCCGGAATGGTCCTGGTCCTGTCCACCACGCAGCCGAAGCAACCGTCCTACCGTTGCCTTCGTTTGATGCCTTTCAAAGCATTTTCATGCCTTTGCCTTCTGATCTTTGTGCTGTGACACAGCCAAGATTGAAACAACGCAAGTCTGTTCTATCGCGGATCATGAGTTGTGACGATCATCATGGTGATGATCTGTATGAAACCACTGGATACATTCCAGTCGTGAAGCACTTGAGCACGTTCAAGAACAAGAAAAACAAGCTACGATCTTCCCATTCCTTGTTGGATTTAAAAGCAGAGGATGTATCATCTCTCAGTGCACCTCCGCTCACCAAAAGGTTATGCCGTGTGGCATCGTTTAACGCTTTGGCAGCTTGATAATCAATCAGCTTTCATCAAGCATCAAGTGTCTTGGGTCTCTCTGCTCACAGGGATCCTAATGTTTCTAGTTTTGCTATCATATAACAATAATAAATACTGTTTACTTAACATCAGCTATCACTACTAGTACAGTCCAAGTCAACGTTCTTGACTGCTTCGTTCATAAGCAGTACTAGTAGCAAAACAACAAGTCGCTTGTCGCTTGGACATCAACTTGATGGTTATTTTACTGCTTCCTTTTCGAGGCCTTTTTATTACTAGTATGGTAGTAGTAGTCTACCACTAGTACCTCAAAATTAGTCATTAAATGCTAGACTACCAGTACCGTCTGGAACTCTTGACACAGAAAACCAATGCGCGCAAAAAGTCCTTCCTTTGATCGAGTCAAGATCAGGACACAATAGCGTTAGAACTATTCTGTTATTTTTTGGATGATGACGTAGACTCTAGTTCAGATATTATGAAATAGAGTAAATAATACAGTAAATAACAATAATAAAAAACTACGACAACACATATAAATAAGTATGATATTTTTTTTTTAAATAAGAAGAGAGGAGAACATTATTTTTTAGAACAACTACTAGGTAGTCTACAATAAGCGATGACAAATGCTATTGGAAACAAAATCATCATCATTAGCAGCGGCAGCAGCAATCGAACTTCACCACGCAAGCTGATCAGTAGAAAGAAATGTGCTGCCCTTGTCCTTTTCTTGGGAATAACTTCCAATAATCCAGCTTCTACTCATGCATTTGCCGTATCCCCACCGACGACATCAGTCGCTGTTCGTAGCAGTTGCAGCAGTAGCAGCATCATAACCAGAGGAAGAAGTGCACAACGGCAACCCTTCTACTTTTTCTTGAACCAGGCAACAACGTCGGACGACGATGAGCTGTTGTTGTTACGCACTGTTCGTGACGAATTAAAGGAACGTGGTTACATGGAGGAGTGGGATGCGTGTGTAACACTTTTGACGGAATATCCTGGTGGCCTTGGAAGATCAGCAGACTCTGCGATTCCTCGCGAAGAAGCCGAACGTCTCTTGGCGGCAGCCTACGAATGGCGAGGATATGCTCGCGTTACGTCAGCTTTGGCGCGCAAGTACATGAAACCCAAGAAACCCAATCCGGAACAATTGCAAAAGGCATTGACGTGGCTGTCTATAACAAATAATAACAACAACAACAATGGTGACGACGACGATGAATCATCTTTTGCTTTGAATTGGTCGAGTGGTGAATTGTTGGTGGCCTTTCATGCCGCTCCCACTGTCTATTTGATTGATCCTGCAACGGCTTTTAACGAATGTTTAGCATCGGCCCCCGCACCGTACAATACACGCAAAGCTTTGCTGGAACTAATACGCAGCGATCCGACAGCTTTACAGAACAACTACAATTGTAAAGATGACGGTTGTAACAGTGAATGTGGAACTTGTTGGGTCTCGTACGGTATCAAACGAGGCAAGACAGCAGCAAACGTTGATTTTTAAAAAGAGACTGCACAATGATTTTCTTACAGCGTTGGCGCATCTTGTGCATTACATCCCAGAAGCCTGGAATGTCTTTTTTGGTAGCGTCAGAGTCTCTCCCATTTTTGGTTGGTTGGATTGGTTGCTATTGCTTCCCATATTTGCTAAGCAGAAATACAGCCTGACGAAAATGACAATTGCATCCTGCTCTTGTATCAGGAATGATCGGACCTAATTCAGTATGTGAGCACACGTAGACTTCTCTAATTTGGTGTTATGAAAGAGATTAAAAGATGTCCATTCGAAAATGTGGGGGGAGAAAAAATATTATTAATAGAAAAACCATCGACTGGTAGCTCATAGCCTTAAACTTATATTAAACCCTATTTTCTATTTCCTTTTATTAGAATGTCTTCTGCAATGAAAATTGTGCCGGCCAACCACAAAAAATTAGACACCAAGTTCATTGAACTGTCATAATCGGAGTCTACGAGGCTGGCGAGACCGAAGAAAATTAGCGGCGTCACGTACGTCGCTTTTCGGAGATCTTCTGATTGGATCTTTGACGATTAAAAAAAAAATCAGCTCTTGAAGAGATAGATGCCCATGAAACTCCTATTCATTCCAGTTCGCAAAACTTTTTTCTAAATTGCAAACTAGTAGACTATTATTAGTACAGTATTCACAACTCCACCAGTATACTTTTATAAAATTACTATTCTTTATTTTCACACAAAATGATTCGCAGTACCGTAGGAAATGCCGTAAGCCAAAGACCTTTGGAAACCTTGTTGCAAAATCGTTTGGGTTTAAAGTACATGCAATCCAAACGACTTGTTGCCAGTGGCAGGGAGGCACTGGGTATGAAGAACGACGAAGCCTGGACGCCCGAACTGGAAGCCGAATGTATCAAGCAGTACGAAAAAGAACACGGACCAGTCAAAGCCCGAGATTATTCATCTCCTGCGGCGGCAGCTCCTCCCGTAGATAGTCCTGCCAAGTCCTTTGTAAAGTCGACACCAGCTCCCAGTAGTAGCAAACCTGCCGTTGTGACGACTAAAAAAGAAGAAGAGTCTGCCGAGGAACCTGTCGTCGAACCTGAATTGACACCCGAAGATGATCCTGCCAATGAAGAAGAAGCTCCGGAAGTCGGGGAAGAACCTGCAAAGAACGACGAAGAAGACACACCTGCCAAGCCTGACGAAGATGGTGAACACGACGAGGAATAAGCCAAAATTCTCAGGCTCATATTGCTAGCTTTGAAGATGAAGAAGTTCATGTTGGTCGGCCCTGCGTGGCACTTTTCACTTTGGATATTTAATCGGTGATTTTGCGATGGTAACTGTGAGATTGAGGATTGATTCTTTTTTATTTGGTGGCAGAAAATGGATTCTGCATTCAATTGAATATATTCGTTTTGATTCTTTCAAGGATTGGTTGGTTGGGTGAATTGAAGTGTTTACAATTTCTTCTCCTTTTTGAATTCCTGCGGATACGAAGAAGAGAGAAAGGGTAAATGACTGGTACAGATGCTACACGGGGATACTCCAGTAGAACAGAAAGCATAGACACTACATCTATATTTTAATAACTTATATACTGCTACTTAAACCCACAATCAAGAATATCCTAGTTTCACTATTGAACCTTGACACGTCATAATGAGGGAAGGATCTAATGTGCACAGAACATCGTATGGTTGAGCGTCGAGTGTCGAGTAATATCCAGCAGTCGTGTCCTCTCATTGCTGCTATCGGCAACATCATGTTCTGTTTGAAGCTCCTGTGCATGTCAAAATTTGAGGTGTAATAAGGAGATGGCCGACTGGGAACACAATGGATGATTGCGCATTATCTTTCATTTATTTCATTATTTATTATGTCCTTGCTAGTAGTTTACTACTACTAGATCTAGTCTACTAGTAGTAGCTTGCTATTAGGAGCTATTGTGTAGAGGAGATGTTTTTTATCCAAAAGTAATGATGTCTCACCCATATGCCCAGGGTCGACAATGTAGTCTGTCCAACAGCTGATCGCATTCTTTGGCGGAATATAATGAACGCCCAGCATAACCAAAGAAATTAGGTTGCCAGATAGGAATTCTGTTTCGGTGAGATTTTCTTACATCCTACCATCTCAGTATTAATTATTGTGATTGGCTAAGTTAAATTTCCCCGAAAAGAAGTGGATGAAGATTCCGAACGTCAGCTGAATATTGCAAGTTCTGACGGCATTTTGCATTTTCATTGAAAAAATATTATTTTTTATTATGACCAGTGAAAAAAGACAACGTGGTGCCTGGTTGATTGAGTTGCGAACTATTATTCGCTCCCACAAAAATTCCGATTCCAAAATCCGTTTTAACTCTGCGTGGACTCTTGCATGCTTTGTTTTTTGCACTTTCTTCGCAAACAACTCCTACCATCTACTAGTAGTCGTAGTAGTCTATGAGTAGTACCAGTACTAGCTAGTCTACTACTACAAGCGCAAGTCTTTGCCGGAACGACAATCGCGATACTCCACATTATATTATTATTATTATTATTAAAACATAGTAGTACAACAGTACTTCAATTATTAGTCGCAAGCACTACTTTGTATCAAGTACAGCAACTACTATTGAAGAATGACAGCTACAAGGATGAACACACCGGCCGTTATTAACACCACCACTGTTGCTGGCAGCGGCAGCAGCAGCAGCAATTCCTTCTCAACGTCTACTGCAACAGCTAACATGATGATTCACAGAGACCAACATCAAATACGAAATCACTTTTTGAACACGTTGGGCATTGTCCGTCCTGTGGTGGATCAACACCACGGAGAACAGACAGACGATGACGATGATGATCATCCAGAACGACGGCAATCCCAACACGAAGCCTTAAAGTACGACCACGGCGATGATGATGATGATGATGCTTCCATGACAGATGCTTTGACAACATCTGCGAACAAACCAACAGCATCTTCATCATCATCTCGTCGTAGGTTAGTTTCGTTCCGACCATCGGTACAGGTACGAACGATTCCATCCCATCGTGAATATTCAAAAGACATTCGTGAAACGTTGTGGAATGGAACAGTCGCTGTGTCGGAAATCGTTCGACGGAACACACGCGAATATACGACCGAAGGTTGGACGATGGAAGGTGTGTTGGAAGAAGACAACTTTGTGCGACTGCCATCGGGTGATTTGGTACACCCAACAACACATCAATTTGAACAACAGCAAACGCAGCGACTGCAGGAAGAGCAACAAAAACGAAAGAAGACCAAATCGTATGCGTACAAGTCAGTTGCGCAGTGTTTAAGTTTTGGAATTCCACCACAACGATTGTCTAAAAAGACGAAAAAGAAGAAAAGCAGCAGCAGCACTACTATTAGTCGACGAACAACATCCCGAGGAGTATCTGCGAGTCGGATCGTTGCGGCTATACAGTAGTTCGTTCGGAGTGTAATACACAGGCATGCAGTACTAAAAAAGGGATGCACTGACCTTGAACACGGATGCACTGATACATAAAGTAACTAGTACTTAGTCACTAGCTTCATACGAAACGTATATTCTTGAACAGTATCTTGCAGAATAAAAAAAATTAGATGGCTCGTAGAAGGGAACGCGTGTACTGTATGTACACCACAATAGTAGCAACCAATTCAGCGCAAAGCTTCGCATCGGCGGACAGTCAAACCGCAGTATTCTTACTGCTGATATACGACTACCTTTTGCCGTCTACCAAAGATTAGATCGTTGCAAGAAGATAATAATGAAAAAGGAGTACTCTACTCGTCTACTACCACTACTCTCTAGGTACTGACACGAGGGTGTGAAGCATTATTATTTTGTGATCATGAAGGAGTATTAGCTACTACGTACAGTAGAGAAGTACTACTATAACGTTCAGACGACAAACAACAATGAATTACAGCAGCCCGAAAACAAGTATACCTAGACCTCTGGAACCTGTATTGTATACTACAAAACGTTTGCAGGCAGTGGTGTGAAACAGTTCCTTTGACATGGTCTTTTCCTTTCGAGATAGCATCAGTAGTAGTAAGCAAAAGAACTGCCACTACTTCTACTAGACTAGGTCTAGTAGGAGTCCAATTTGTGTCACGGGGGAGCCTTCATTATTCCAATACACTACCAGTTACTGGTAGACCAATACTACTCTAGAGAGGGTAATAAGTACTGCGTACCATGCGTTTAGTTTTAATCCTCTCCTATCATGAAGTGCAAGGCAGTAGTAGACTTACTATATCGACCTCGTGACTAGAGACTCTCTCTGTTCTCTACTAGTGAAATTCTAAAAGATTTCGGAAGAAGAGAGTGTGTCAAACAGGGAAGACTTCTGATCATTTTCTACAGCACCAGTAGACAACACCATCGTACGAGTTCAAGTACCAGGTACTAGAGTAGACTCTCGCTAGAGGAGGCCGAGAGTAGCAGTCTACTAGTACTAGTCTACTAAACGAAGTCCTGAATTCGTTATTATTACGGTACTAGAGTAGTAGAACATTATATTACTAGTCTACTGGTACCAGGTACTCGTACCTTTGAACTAGTACGTAGTAGTACCTGGACTGGCAGTAGTATTTGTCGGCACACATACATACTAGTAGCTGGTAGTTGACTAGGTACTACTAGTAGTACATCGTTTGGCAGATGGCAGTCCAATCCGATCTCTGTGCCGGCAAATAGAAGATCCAGTCGCCCAAGAGACGTCCATTCGTGTTTTACTGTACTATAGAAGCGATGGAGGCATAGTACTACTGTACCTGGTGAGTGGTACTAGAACTGCAATGCCGTATCTTCTCTGAAAACCTTCCGTCCGTTGTATTATTTTGATTCTTCTCAATAGGCGGAAGGTTGGCGGTAGTGTATGTCCACTATCGTAAAGATCCTATGCATCTATGCATTTCCCTCCGCCCTCCACCCACAATTTGATATTATTTTTTAAAAGAACAAATAATAATAGGGAAAAAATCGCCTCCTCCTAATACAATGGTGCAATCAATTAGTCATACACAAGGAAAAAGGGATGCTCACGACCGTCACCACTGGGCCTTGATGGAACTATTATCACCTCACAGCAGCAGCACTTGTGACACAACGAGCACCAACAGCAAGTCATCAGATTCTCATCAGGCCACAAAAGATTCTGTCCATATGCATTTTTGGGATCTTTTTAACCCACTTCGTGGTGTTCCTTATTTCAAACTGCCGAAGTCCGAGGAGACAGCTTTCGTAAAGTCTGTGACTGTTCCCTCTGATGATCACTTGTACGGTGAACACCTGGAGGAACTGGAGGGAGAGGATGAAACTGAAGCGTGGGACTTTGTTAATGATGATGAGTATGATGATAAGAAAGACGACGAGGACTTTTGTTGGGCTTCTGAATCACCACAAGTCCTCAAGGTTACGTTTGAGGAGAAAGTAATGGTCAAAGTCATTCCTTCCCGTCATGACTACTCAAATGAAACCAAGGACATGCTATGGAACAACGCAAGGTCCATGAACGCAAGTATGGCTCGCAACATACTCGAATTTGTATCAGACGGTAGGGATTGGAGGAGTGTTGCCGAAGAAGATGTCTTTGCCTACCTTCCGTCGGGAGAACTGGTCCATCCTGCGACATGGATTCGAACAGTCGCTGCTTTGTCATCACCTCCCTTAGTAGAACAACTTTCTTCAAGAAGAAGTACTGTCACTGGTACCAGTACTCGCTCGAAGAGAAAAACCATACTGGATCAACAGTTCTTCTATCCGCCCCAAACCAATGAGTTTATGGTTGCATGCTAGAGTTCCATGGAAGACCTTAAGAAAAACCTTCCCGGATGTGTTTGATTCATTCAAAGTGAGCACGAGATTTTTACACATTTTTGTTACACATACTGCACATTACATTAAATGTATTTAAGCTATAAATTACACTAGCTAGAACGACTTTTTATTTCAAGTCTAGCTACAGTGGCATCTCTCGAAATTTACTTGTTGCCTGATGGCAACCAGTACTGCGCTAATCTTTGGGTATCAAGTCATCGACTCCTTCGTAGTTCAAGGTACCCTTTCCCCACCACATCAAGTCTATGGTTTTTAATGCCAAATCGCTCAATCCAATGACAAACAAAAGAGTTAATACAGATGACCAAACAGCCTCATTGCTCAATAATGGTTCTAGAAAGGTTGGTAGGTGTTGTTTAGGCACTGTCAACCAATCTTGTCCCTTCAGGTAACCCGTTAAAGCAACGGCACAAGCAGGAGCAAAGAACATTTTGACTACCTTGAGGGCCAAAATGCGTGTCGATACTCGAGCATACAGTGTTCGGACCAATCGACGAAATTCACCAATATCCAAACGTCCCGTCTTGCTGGTATCGGCTCGTCGAAAAAGTTCCATAACACGAGCACGCGACGGCACTGGAACAGGTGCCTGCCGATTCACTTTGATGTAGAACTTTAATACCAATTCGTATACTATGTTGTTATTGTAGCGCAACCATGGCCGACGAAAAGAGTAGGATTAGAAAATGCATTCATTTGCCAGCTTCAGGCAGCCACAGATATTTCAACGTACCCTCCGATGGGGAAATCGATCCATCATGATTTGTATCTGCATCATTAAACAGATGAGTGACGTATCCAGAAAGAAGTCCCATATCGATAGCAGCTGCTTTTGCCGATGTTGGAACACTATCAGCCACTGCAGTCTCAACGGAGGAAGGAGACTTTTTACTATTATGATTTTTTCGACTGGGAAAAATGGTCGCACTGGTGATGATGCCAGGCAGAAGATTGGCATGATGCTTCTTTGCCTCGACGTCTATGAAGGTATCGAGTCCAATGACTGTCGTTAAAAGCAAAGTTACCGTGGAAATATATTGCATGGTGTGCTGTACGGTTAATGTATGTAAGATTGTAAACCTTATGCGATATGCGATATCCCATATTGTTATGAAAATCAGATGATCGACTAAGTTGTTACAGAATTATGTTTCAGATTGAAAACATGATGTCACGGACAGGATTCAGAGAAACAAACTCAGGGAACAGACCGTTGTCCCAGCCGTTGGTGAATTTCTACTCAAAGCAACCTACTCATTCATATTATTGAAATCAACCCAATTGTCCAAAAGCACGGATTGCAACCATTCCAGCGTCACAGGTCGCACTTCATTCAAGAGATACTTCCACCAATGCGGATCCGTCCAAATGTCGGCCCGTTCGTTTCTACCATGTGTAATTTTTGTCCCAGAAAACAAATGTTTGCGCTTACCATGGACAGAGCAGACTCATGACTTAGTACGCAACCTTCAAACAAGATTTTTTGCGACGCAGTCGCTCCAAATGCTTGTCACATAATTTGTCAAATGTCGTCGTGGCCACATCAACATCTTTAGCAGAGGCGAAACAGAGATCTGGTCGCTCCCTTTGAAGAATGGCAATGTTTTCAGCAGTCAAATTGCCGCGAAACCATACCAACGTTGGTGTCCGACGAACGAGCTTCATGAGTGCATGTTGAGGAATATAGTAGTGCGCCCTGTTGGCCTGCCAAATTTGTACGTTCATAATACCAAGGCGCATTATATTCGCAGTGTATTTACAAAGAAGCCAGAGATCATCGCCATTGTCGTGATAACTCATGCGGGCTGTTGGGGAATATTCTTGAGAAAGAAACCCTTGCAAATGGAGTTCTTGCAGACTGGGTGCCAGCCCCAGGTCGTAACCAATAGGTTCAATAGGGCGGCCTGTGTTGCTTCGACGTTGCTTCCACGTTACCTTTTCGAGTTTGCGAAAGATCTCGAAAAGTGGCCGTTCTGTCTTGATGCTAGGTATATGCAGAACTTTTATATTAGGAAACATTTCGGCAAAGCCATGTAGTACGATCTCATCGTTGACAACCCCTCCGCCAGATATGCGACTTGTCTTGGAAAGATCAAGTGACGTGACACCTCTAAATTGCTTTTTTTGGAAAAATTAAAGCCGAACAACAGGTCGGCATTACGAATCGAAAGATGATGTCCAGCTATATTGTTTCTCGTCCAAGCGTGATAAGAAAACCGTTGTTATGAAAAACTAAATTGTGAGCGTGGCTTTCGAATGGCTTGTCATAAAAACGAATGAATGTCTTGGCGTGTTTGTTTTCGGTATTGTCATTGTCGAACACCAAACCGTATCCAATAGAGCCAACACCCTCCATACTATTTACAACGAACTATTTTAGGGAAGCAACAGGATGCGAAATTCCCGATGTTGCATTGGTCTACCACCATTATATGTGAGTGCTGCTTCAGCTGCTGCTGCCGGTGGCTCCCTCAAAGGATCTATTATTTCTAGCTAGTATAAAAATGAAAGGCATCTATTACCAGGTAGTAGATATCGGTTATGACGTAAGGGTGACAGCCGAGTATCATGAAAAGTACAGCGCCTTGGCAAGTGTACACAGCAAACGAGGAGGCGAGATGTCTTGAATAATGATACACATTAGGTAGGACGATGAGACGCGGATTTCGGCCCAAGCGATACTACTTGTAGCTAGCTAGACTACTACTTATCTAGTCTACTGTTAATAAGAATAATCGCACTTACGAGTAAGAGAGTAGAGTACTACCAGTACTAGTAGCAGACAGGTGGAGAAGCCAGAACCTCATTCTAAGTACAAGACGTCGCGTCGTTCTCGCGTCCGCGCCTTTGCTGGGTTGTCACTTACTCAATTGGAGACATTATTATTCAATGAAAGTCTTCTGTAGTATTACCTTACTATTCGTAATGACTTTATTCCAAACCTGGTACTAATAGTACAGTAGTAGTAATTATCTTTCATGTAACTTTGATAAAAAGTCACCATTAAATAATGGTTGCTGGGTTGCTCTATGTTTTAAAAATAAGACTAGACTTTTAGGATGGATGCAGGGATGATGATTTTTATTATGTGTTTCTTTCTGCGAACTGCATCCATCGTTCTCTTTATCCAATGTCCTCGACGATAAGGCACGACAACGTCAACAAATTACAAGAATAACCAAGACATGATGAGATAGCCAAACATCGGCCAAAGTGCTTGACTAGATCACCTAACAACCAACGACGCCACTACTACTAGTAGTAGTAGTAGTCAGTACTTTTGATAGCAAAACTAATAACTATATTGTATTACGCCATGTCATCATCGTCCTATCATCTGCCGCTGCATCGACAGCAGGAGCAGAAACAGCAACAATCAGAAGGAGGAGCAATACCAAATCACATTCGTCGTCAACCACCACCAAACCAGCACTACAATCATCCTCATTCTACCACTAGCAACAGCAGTAGTCATAATAATAATAACAACTCGTACGAAGAACAGCTTCGTCGTCAAGATGGACTTGGCAGCAGCAACATCAGTCGTCTGTCTCAAAACAGCAGTAACAACCACCGTTTGTACAGTACCAACAATCGAACCTTAGTCATTATGGAAGATGATTCGTACAGTGACAATCCTGGTGGTGGCAGTAGCTACGATGTCTGTGCTGGTAGCAGCAGTAGCAGTAATGATTTCAGCTTTCGCGTACGTTCGACGGGTGTACATCCAGCAGTACCACGTGCTTCGGCAACATCCATGTCGCGTAACTTTTTCTTAACACCACCGGAACGATTGCAAGTCGATCAATCGGTGAATTTGATGGATGTTGAAAAAGGACGGTACGATTATTTTGAAACAGACAAACCAGCACCACGGTACAGTACGACAACAACAACAACAACAACAAGACAACAACGTGATGGTTGGCTGTCGCGCTCGTGGTTGTGGTGGCCGTCGCCTTCTCCACCGAACGACCTCAACCAAACAAAGACTAGTACTACAGTAAATGCAACAACAACAACAAATACCGATGTCTTTGTCGATGAAGAAGTTGGCATTACCAAAGAGCGACGTACAAGTAGCAAGAAGAACAGTACCAATAAACAGAAGAAGAACAAGAAGAAAAACAGGAACAAGAAGGGCAAAAAGAGCAAGCGCAGGCAACATAGCAGTAGTAAACGACAACTAGAAGATGGTAACAGTCGCAGTGACTTACTGTTGTCGTCGTCGTCGATCAAGAAGTCGAAGAAACAACGACGACGTAAACCCCGACGACTTGATACGTCTCGATTGATGGTCTTGTGTGGGGGATTGTTCATTCTTCTTATGATCATTTTAGTACCACTACTTTGTTTGGGAAAGTTGGGATGGCAGAAGATTCGTTCATCGTCATCACCTGTTGTCACCAATACCAGCACTAAAGAACAACAAGATGACACGACGACGGACGTCTTTATGCCTGCTCGAGAACATTCTTATTTGGATGTAGCATCACTTCCTGCTTCGACGCGAGCTATGTTGAACGTTCAAGACCATTCGACATCGACATCATCACCCCAAGAACAAGCTCTGCAGTGGGTTGATCATGATCCTACGATTACTATTCTGCAACACGGTAACAATGATGATACCACTACTAGTGGAACCAGTAGTAGTTTTACAAATCCATCGCTGCAAGCCCTCGATACACTGGCTGCTGTGCAACGATTTGTTCTGGCAACGCTCTACTTTGCCACCAACGGACCATACTGGCATCACGCTGACGATTACTATGCTCGCGATGACACTATCGATACCGAACACTTCCAATTGGACTATGATCCACACAATACCAACATTGAAAATAGGCCGAATCATCATCATGCCAACTTTTTGGATGTTAGTATTGACGAATGTGATTGGTTTGGTATTGATCCCGACGGTAACAATGACGATCCATCCGCCAACGCGTACAGTGTTTGCAATCGTTATCAACAGATACATACGATCAATCTCAAGAATCATAACATGACAGGATCATTGCCATTTACGGAACTATCCTTGTTACATAATTTGAAACACGTTGACGTTGGTCACAATCGACTAACAGGAACCTTACCCGGTGCTCCGATTTGGACCAAATGGAAAAATTTGGAAACGTTGGATCTCTCGTACAATGATATGACTGGATCGTTCCCTACAGAGCTCGGATTGTTGGCTCAGTATTCCAATGGATTGCGTAGTATGAGTTTCCATCACAATCGTTTCACATCAAAGTTACCAACCGAAGTTGGACTCGTCGTAACACGGTTAACGACTTTTGATGTCACAGCCAATGCTCTCACAGGAAGTATACCAACAGAATTGGGTGGTACAATGTCATTGAACACTGACGATGGCGACGATGGATTTCGTGCCATGGAATACTTGTCACTCAGTGGCAATGACTTTACAGGGTACATACCGAGTGAACTGGGGTTGTTGTTACAACTGAAAAGTTTGACTTTGACCAACAATCCTTTTTTGGCACCACAAACAATGCCTTTGGAAATTTGTGCTCTCATGACGACACAAAATAACCATGGACAATTGCAAAAGTTGGCCGTCGATTGTGAAATTGTACATTGTCCAGAAGGATGTGATTGTTTGTGTAGTCATCATCACAACAGTACGGTTCTATCAACGACACCAACAGTGACGGCGGCAAGTAGTAGTCGCACCAGTCAAGATCTGATCCGGATTCCATCTCAAGAATTGGGAACAACACCGGAAAATATCAGCGAAGAAGAAACGCATGCATTGACTGCCAAGCGATCCTTTTCCAGTCACGGGAGTGATCTGGCCAAGGAAAAGAATATATTTCATTCTGAAATTGCGAATGAAGAGGAAGAAGCCAAACCATTGATTGCCAAGAGATCATTTTCTAGTCACGGGAGTGATCTCTTCAAGGAGAAGAACATATTTCATTTATAGAAAGGGAAGTTTGAATATTCATATCACAATAATATCTATATTTTGTATATTCATGTAACATAGAAGGAATTGGACCACACTGTTGGCAAAGCAAAACCCAAAAACGATTGTATTTTTGTAGCAAAGATGGTACGTCGACTTGATCTCAAGCTGGGTAGAAAGACATTTCTTTATCTAGAAAACTTCCAAAAGAGACAGTAACGGAAGCTATAGAGGCTCGAAGGAGGAAAAGCAAACTAGAAAACAAAAGTTGTCCAGAGGAGGTGTATTACTATTGCGCGTAGGGAAATAGCATGCTAAAATACCATCCTATGCATGCAACGTTTCTGGGATCACTAAACGCGCTGGAGCTTGCTGCAGTTGCAGACTGGTAGCTTTCCTCCTCATTACTCATTATTATCAGCTGCCGTAGCTACAGTCGTTACTACTACTAGCTAGTAGTAGTGTAGCTACTTTAGTGGTACTCTAGTAGTTGTCTACTCTACTACTACTGTACTAGCTAGTACTAGCTAGTAGCTACTTGGAGTACTACTAGCATATGTACGCCCACTACTAGTAGACTATGGAACTACTAGAGGGGCGAGTGGTATCTATGAAGGACTACTACCAGAGCCCCTATCCACTACTAGCTAGAGGTCTAGTAGGTTCCTGCAGACTCCGCGATAGTACTAGTTAACAGTGAAGACGACTACTACTACTAGCTAGTACTGCAGTACTACCAGTAGTAGCTACTTCTACTCCTACTACTGGTAACGTAGTAGTAGTATTGCATTGTTACCAATCCAGCAAGAATTGATGGGCCAAGCTATTAATCTTGGATGCAGATACCAGTAGGTACCGGTAGACCACTGCATGGCATTAAATAATCAAAAATGACTCCAATACCGAGAGTTCAAAAGCTGACGTGTTGTTACCACTGATACCAGTACTACCACTAGCTAGGTCTACTACCAGGTACCAGGTAGTATTAGTGCCGCCTACCAGGTACTGTTACTACTACTACTAGTAGTATCTGCACGGTGGTGGTCGAAGGTTGTCCAGTGGCTGGTGACGCTCCCTCTAATAGAGGAACTTTTTGACCCAGACTAGACTACTGTAACTGGTAAATCAGTAATGATAATTAAAATGAGTTCGTGAATTACTACTAATACATTCCCTGTATTTTCAGCACTACTTACATTCTTGTCTATTATAAAATTGAAAAAAAGCTCATTAATTTCTTGCTGGGGTGAAGCATTGACAATTATTGTCTTCTAGAAAGTCATCCTTGTTCCGTCAAACTTGAGACTCCAGTTGAGAGATGTCAAATCGGTACCAGGTACCAGTACCTGGTAGTACAGTTACCAGGTACTCGTACTACTACTGTTACTAGCAAGTACCTGGTAGGTAGCTACAGTACAAACTAGTAGCAGTAGTCTAGTACGTATGGTTAAATAAACAAACAACAAGCAAACAAAAGCAGAGAGAGAGAAAATAATAATTGAAAAAAGGGCACATCCACTCGGTCACTTTTATTTGGTGATTGCGTGAAAAAGGGCATCCAAAGTCCCTCGCCTTCCCTCCTCGTCTTCTTTACCTAGCATCGCACCAGCTTGATCTGCAGTCTGCAGTGGTATAATTATTTTATCTTTAGGCTGTTGTACTTAGACAGGTAGTTCACATCCATCCATTCATCCGTTCATCCGTCCATTTTTAGTTTGCTTTGCTTTTTGTAGGGAAGAAAAAGGACATTGGGAGAAAGATTTACAACCCGAGTCTGAACCTGAAGTCGACAAACAACAACCGCTGAAGGCTATCTCAACCAAGAATACTATCAATCTTTTCCTATCCTACTACAAGGTACAAGGACACACACACACTACTAGCCACTACTAGTAGTAGTAGTAGACGCGAACAAAGACAGAATACTTTGCTTACTCCCAATACTGCTGCTTGATAGTTGTACTAGTATGAGCGAAAGCGAAGAGATGCATTACTTGGATCCATCAGATAGATTACAAGGATACAACGAGCGAACAGCTACAATTAGAGAGAAAAATACAAGTAGTGGAAAAGATTCAGAAACAGAAAAAGACATTTGTGACAACGGACATCAATTTCAGACCATGTCAACCGAGATTAAAAAGATTCGAGTGGAGCTCGAGTACCAAAGACCTATGCTCCCCATGAATGAACATGCTCCCAAATCATCATCATCATCATCGGGAGCAACACAGGGTGAAGGTACTAGTAGTACTAGTGGTCCTGGCATTGAGCGACAGTATTCACGGAATGCTATTCGTGATCTCAATGATGATCGATTGGATTCCTTCAAGAATGGTGCCGTTGGAAATCCAGGAATGCCAATTCCTGCAATTCCACCCACCAAGGCACCTCCTGGTTCTCCGTTACAAGAACACAAAACAAATAGAAAGAGCAAACTGGAACGGTTGACATCGCGGACCAAGAAAATTCTTGCCGAATCCAACTTTTCGGACGATCAGAATACCCAAGCTGATTTGAAAAACGGACGATGTAATTTTCTATTGGCCACCATGTTGACAGGGGTGTCCTACTATTACGTTTTTTCGCTAATGGCAATTGTGGCCTGGTCGTGTGCCTGTTCCTGGTACTTGGAGGAACTCAGAGCCATCCAAGACGAGAACCCCACTGCCAAAAACTGGATCACGTGGTTGGACGAGACCGATGTTCGAATGATCGGTTCGCTTTTTGTTTTTTCCCTGGTCTTTCGTTTCAATCAGTGCTACAATCGATGGTGGCAAGGACGAATGCTTTGGGGCGATATCATTCAAAATTGTTTAGATTTTTCTCGAAAATCAACCCTCTGGTGTCTCGATCAGGAATATTCTGATCGATTGAATCGTTACATCGTGTGCTTCCCGTACGCGGCCAAGGCACAGCTCCGGGGTCTGTCCCTAAGTGACGAATCAGAATCAGGACAAGATTTGGTAGATCGCGGATTTTTGGCGGAAGAAGAATTGAACTTTTTGAAGGAGAATCCCTGTTGGGAGCCCGAATTCTTTCTGGATCTCATGCGAGCCATGGTGGCCAAGATCATTATGGCACAATGGGAGCGAGAACCAGACGAACAAGTCTTGCTGCTACCTCACTCCAACCGTATCCACGATCGTCTGTTTCCTCCTTTGGACAAGGCTGTCTACGATTTGGGCAACAGCATCGGAGAAGGTGTCAGTGTCCGAAGCGCAGGACTCCCTCGATCTTACGACACTGTTCATTATATCTTTTTCTGGATCTACTTTTTGCTTGCCCCACCTGCAGAGGCAGCCACGATTGGATGGATGTGTCCGATCATTCTGGGATTTTCTGCTGGTATTATCATGACTCTGATGGATATGGGTACATCAATGGTGGATCCCTTTGGAACGGATTTGGTGGACTTGCCGATCGAAAGATTTTGCGAAACGATTGAAGCCCAAGTAATGACGATCCAACGACGGCACGCAACTGGAAAGATTATGGAATTTGCGTCGTCAGCAGAACCAGGTAAAAAGTTTCACCAAGTGCAATCCACCAGAATACAAAAGCGTGCCATCGAGATCAAACTGTGAATTCATTTAACTTTTTTCGTCTGAAAGACAGAAATCAACCGTGTGCAAAAGCTAGTCTCTGATATCGAGAACATGTCACTGTTAGTCCTAGCTCCTCTTATAAAATAAATAGATCAGCGGCGGTCTTCCGGCTTGACACTGTGCGTACAAGCTGGTTGCGAAAATAGTGATTTATTTGTCGTCGTCATTGTTATTACTATCCGAATCAAAATTGTCTACTATTTTTTGTCGTTGTTGATTTTGAATAGCTCTGACATCGCCCTGGCAAGATTGCGCCGCCACAACAGCCCAAGTCACACGTGCAAGACCTCCCTTGACGATCCACTGGTCGAGTGTCAATGGGCCATCGTGATTTGTCACTATTAAGTGAGAATTGTAACCTCCCGACTGGTGAACTTCTTGAACGTTGCTATCCTCTTCCTCGATAGCAGCTTCAAGCGTGTGAATCCTTTCTTGACTGGCCCTGACAATCGACGCTGGAACAATGATTTGATTTTCTGTCCGTAGGGCGTGTGCCAGCACAGTTGGATATTGTTGGGCGAACCACATCATGCGCCGTTTGCTACTCGCCCACATGGAATAAAGACCAAAGTTGTACCCCACACCAAGTCCAACCAAGGCGGGCACCAGTGGTCCCACTGTGGCAGGAAAGAAGACTGCTCCACTAAGTCCAGCGGTTAATCCAACGGTGAGACTACTTATGGTAGCGGAAACCAAGGTTTCACCCAGAAACTGAGCCCGAGCTGGGACATTGACGCCTGACAATCGAACGAGCGATGATAGACCCGATAAGTGGCCCTCCTCTTCGTCTGACATGATATTTTTTGTGAATTATCGGTCGGTTGGTTGGCTGTGGTTAAGAAGTTGAGTTCTTTAACTAAGACGTATTTGTGATGTCCTCAAGCCTGAAGCCTCAAGCTCATCTTTTTGAAGACACTCCTAAAGTTAATGTGAATCTTTAGCATCCTTATTTCATCACTAGAGATAGGGGCAGCAGGAATGCAACAAAACTGATTCCCACGATATCCGCTTCGATCTCACATATTCATCGGACATCTTTTCTTGATATGAACATAATCTGATTTGATCTGATGCACTGAAGAACACTCAACATAGCTCTGGGAAGTTGGGGCCCGGACTTTTTTTACTGCCCACAAGGAAAGTGCTCACTTTGTGAAAACTAGAAAAGAGTAGAGTAGTCTGCAATCAACAACGGATCTATCCAAACGACAGCAATGTTACTCCAGATAGACCATCCAACACGAGGAGCATGAATCAGAGCATTCCTTAAACAAATAATTTTTCGCTCCCATGGACAAACTCAGATTTCAAGGCTGTGGAACCGCCTGTTGTAGGGTTTGACGGAACCAGGCTCCAATGATTCACTAAAAAATGATCGCAATTTCAAAATTCAAAAATTCAAAATCATCTGAAATGCATTGCTTGATGCCAGAAACCCCTACTACCAGGTACCGATGGCGATTCCTCAGTGCCGGGTAAAAAATAATGTGGCACATGGAAATGGTTTTTGCCTCCAGTGAAAAAGTCGCTCGGGTGTCAGCAGGGTAAATGCAATGCTTTTATTAGCTTCCTGACAAGTCGATTTATTTACTAATAATAAGACGAAATTCGACAGTAGCTGTCGAATAATCAATCTCACTCAAAAGATGACGAGTTACTTCTTATTTTTTGAAACTGGTATCTGTCTACTTCTCCCGCCATGTCACTCGAGATCCAGTCGTACTGGAACGAAAAGAAGCAAACTCATTTGATGAGAAGGAACCGGTGAAGGTTTTCAAACCTCCAGTCATCATGCTGTGTATTTTTTAAATTCAGCGGAACAGGAGTGGTTGGGTGTTCCGGTCGACACGGAGACGAATCCACGCATATCCTGGAGCCATGTGATCCGCCAAAGATTTTAGCTTCTCACCATTCGAAAAAGCAGCAGTTCCTGCTCTACTACTACTACTAGCTAGCTAAAGATGTCTTTCTGGTCCACTCAAACCTACTACGTATTCAACTCGACATGCACACAGTTTGCAAAGAGCATTTTTCGCCAAATTTTGATCGTGCCATTTTGCACTAAGCGTGACTTTAATCTATCCGGTAGGAGGGCGGCAAGATGCTGAAGACCACTGCATTCTGAACTCGGCAAGACTTGTTGGCAAATACAGAAGGCAGATCAAAGGGCGGAGAAGTCTTGTAAACTGAGTCCCACTGTCAAATACTTAGGGACCAATGCGTCCTATGCACCAATCAAGATTCTCTAAATTACTAGTTACATTACGAGTGAATTAACGCGTATTTACCGGCTTGTCTCTAAGGAATCTTGGCGCAAAAGGCACAATAGCGTTCCGTAGAATACTTAATTGTCACTCTCAGGTCTGAAAGAGCCTTACACGTAAATAAAATAAATACTTACTTCAGTGCTCAAGAAGATCATACAACTTTTTTTCTAAGCATCAGGTACTGATCCAATGATAGTCCTTTCTTGTTATAAGGGATAGCAGCACGTGACAAATTTTGGCAAGTCGTTCAATTAGGCGGTATTTGTTTTGCTCACCTCTTATCTTAACAAGCTGTGTCCCGGTGTGTTTGAAAGAGAAAAGCCTACTACTACTCAAGCCACTATAAGAGAAGTTCATCCCGCTGCCATCTTCATAGTTTAAATTGATTAAAGCTGATCTCACGCGTGAAACACATTAATACCAACCTTCCCACTACAGGACAAGGTCACATCAGACATCTTCCAGAGAATCGACTCATATTCTATTTATCAATCCACTACGAGTTTATAATTTATACATACTACACCTCAGGATGATGAAACTATTCACGATACTTCTCTTGGCTGCGCTTTTGGCTGCTCCTAGTATGGCCCAAAACGCACGAGGCCATGACGGCGCCCCTCCCGTGCGCCGTCGGCGCCGCTCCTTGATTCAGGCTTTAACGTCCGAAGAAAAGGATGCGGCTGCAGCTGCCGCCGAGAAGGAACGGGCATCCCGCCAGCGCACATTACGACGATTCACCAGTGAGTTTGGTGAAGACCTCGAAATGGAAGCCGAGGCGTTGGACATGGCCGATCTTGAATGGGGACGTCTCTTGCAGGACATGAGCATGTCTGTGCCACGTAAGTCAGAACCTGCAGAAACAGAACCCAGTCAGCGCATGAGTATGCTTTCGAAAAGCAAGGTACGCCGTCGAAGACTTCTTCCTCTTCTTTCGACCAGCGATTCAATGCCTGCTGTTTTGACGGTCATCAAGATGACCGTTCAGCTTTACCTACGTTCGTGTGCCCGTCTTGGCCAATTTCTAGAGTTGCTGCTTTGTCCTTGTGTCTGTGACGTTCGTGACTTGATCTGGCTTCTGTTGAAAGCTGTTTGCCTCACCTGCATGCCCTAACACTCATCTGTGGCGAATATCAGGGTAAGGGAAAAGGAGGGTCTAAAGGAAAAGGAGGGTCTAAAGGAAGCGACGGTAAAGGTAAAGGAAAAGGAGGGTCCAAAGGAGACTACGAGTCCAAAGGAAAAGGAGGGTCTAAAGGAAGCGACGGTAAAGGTAAAGGAAAAGGAGGGTCCAAAGGAGACTACGAGTCCAAAGGAAAGGGAGGAGGCTCTAAAGGAAGTGACGGTAAAGGAAAAGGAGGTTCCAAAGGAGACTACGAGTCCAAAGGAAAGGGAGGAGGCTCTAAAGGAAGTGACGGTAAAGGAAAGGGAGGCTCAAAGGGTGATTACTACTACCACAGGCATGAGCGACAAATCTAAGTACGTGATGTAGCTTCCTCCATGCCTCCTTTAGAGTATTCTTGTCACTGCTACTTTCACCAGGTGCTTGTATTCTGAAGGAAAGTTATCTAATGATATGGATGGCCTCCCAAGAGAGATTGCCGCTGCTGTATTCACTTGTCGTGCTAAGAAGTACGTGTCTTTTAAATTATGATTTTCCAGGTGTTTCCCCCAGTGTTTTGTAACTGCCTTTCTCCTCGTTACTGCTGTCGTCCATGAGTCTGTCTTTGTTCTAGATGTGATGTGCATAATTTAGAAGCACGCGACAAGCTTTCGAATACGTCATAGTAATATCTTTGCAGAGAAAGTGTGGCTGCTCTGACGCTTCGTACACGCATACAGTTAATCAGCAAGAAGCATCTGGATGTTACATCACGAGCTTTTTGCAGCGCCAGCAAGAATGAGCCCTACTATTCTTATAGTAACTTTTGGAGCCATAGTAGTAGAATGGCTATGATGACTTGCTTCCAGAAACGATTGTAGTTTTAGTAAAAACAACTATGGTCTGGCACTTACGGTAACTTTGTAGAGACTTACTTGAGCGAGCCAAGATCTTTACTACTTTATTTTCTCGGCATGCATTCAAAATTCAAAATTACAAATAAGAAGTACAAGTAGAATAGTACTAGTACTAGCTGATGTAGTAATACCAGGTACTAATAGGAGTAACTGCTGCTAGCTAGTTATTAGCTACTACCAGATTGTTCTACTACTACTACAGGTACTTGACTGCTTGTTTGTTGTCCCTCGCTTGGACTGAAAAGAGTAGTCTAGTCTTTCGTTGCTCTCTCTCTCTCTCTGATGAAGAAAAAATGATTCATTGGCATGAAAATATCGTTCGTTTGGCTGGCTTTTACCGTATGGCTGGAACATTTTTGGGGGTTCTCGAAATTGGAAGCGAGTTTTGTATGGTAATGGTACGTACTACTACTAGTAGTAGTACCGTAGATACCAGTACGTCTCAAGTTCTTTACAACACACGTGCTGATTCTTATTCTTCTTCAAAATGTTTCCTACTGGTACTGCATGGCACTACTACCTGGTACCTGGTACTAGTACTAGTACTAATGTACTAGGTACGTTAATTCTGGAAAAAAGATACAAATTGGTGCTCGAAGTACTTGAAGTACTTGAATATTAATTATTTTTCAGCAACTATCGTTTGATTTGTACCAGGTACCATAGTATCTACTACCTGGTGCTAGAGTAGTAGTAGTAGTCTACTGGTATGTGGTACGCACCTGGTACCTGGTACTCTACTCAATTACCTGGTAGCAAGAAGGAACCTCCATGAATAATATTAAGGCTAAACAACCGTTATATCAATAAAGATACTGTAAGTGATGGTCACTTTTTCATTTGGTTGTGTATTAAAACTAGTAGTACAGCAGTAGTAGACTAGTACTCTGGATAGTAGTAACAAAGGATGAATCTAGTTCATCATCTCTCCGAGGGGGAAAATAAATAAATGATGCAATCAATCGTAAAATTGATTTTTGAGTAGGTCTACATCCAAATCCAAATCGTTCCTCTTTCACCCCTCATTCTACCCACTGGTAGTACCAATCAAACAAAACAACGAAAGAAGGCTGTAGGGTAAGACATCAAACATGAGTAGTCGCAGTGTAGGATCCAATACGAGTAGTACATACTACTATTCATGTGGTTCGAGTGAATCAATGCCAGATAAGGAAGAACCCGCCCCCGCTTCTCTGAGTCCAATCGAAGAGGCACCATCGTCATCATCATCATCTAAAGGAGGCAGTGATTGCAATCTCAATCCCAGAAACGTTATCCGTCAAGGAATGAAAGGGAGGAAACACAAGCACACTACTGCTATTACTACTACGTCTGCGTCTGCTTCTACTTCTGCTTCTAATACAAGCAGATCCAAAGTAAAAGAAAATGCCACTCAAACCAGCCCAGGGAAACATTCTTCTTCTCGCAGTACCGTAACCCCCCCACCTCCTGCTGTTGCGAGTACAGACCGAACTTCTCTTTCCACTTCCAGTAGTTCAACTTCATCCATGATGGTGTCATTCCAACAAACGATACCAACCTTGGCACGACCCGTCCTGATGATGGACTCCACAATGTCTGGAGATGGAGCGGGAAGTATCGGATCTTCTTCAAATGCGTTTCCGATCAGCAACACGTATAACAACAACAGTGTTAGTAGTAGTAGCCATTCTGCTTCGTTACTGTCTTCGTGCTCTACTCTGGAGAGTTCTGTTACGACTAATACCACTACTACTACGTCCAGCAAACATAAAGAACGACGACAACGAAAACGAAGGTATTCTCGAAATTTACCTCCCGATGTGGATCCGAATGCGACCATTCAAGAACTTAAAAAGAAACAATCAAAAAAGGAACTATCAGCAGGAGCAGCTATCATTGCTGCTGCTCCTGCTCCGGTAGCAGAATCGAATCGATTGGTTCAAAAGACAAAGAAAACTGAACCATTATCGTATAAACCAATGTTGTTGTCAACACCAAGTCTTCACCACCACAGCCATCATCTTGACAACACAGAAACACAGGATCAAATGACTCTCAGCAGCAAGAGTAGTAGCAGCAGGAGTAATCTACAGAAGGTCAACAACGTGGAACAGGAAACACTTTCATCTTCAAAAGGAAAAAAAGAAGGAGTAGTCGGAAGGAAATCAAAATCGTCAGATGTCACTCCGTCTACTATTGCAGACGTCAAGACGAACAGTTTGGAAACCAGACCAAGATCTTCATCGTTGATCGCGGTTCCCTCTTCACCTGCCTCGAGTAAAATAACCACAAGAGTTCATCATCTTGCTCCAACTTCACCGGGAGAACAAATTGACCTTTCCTATGATACGCATCGGCGTGCTGGTTCTGCACGGTCGCGATCAGTACACTCGCGACACAAACCAAACAGGAGCAACAAGAAACAGCAGCAACATCGTTCACATAGTCATCATCATCATTATCGGCAAGGTTCACACCCACCACCACCACCACCACCACCACCACCACCACCACCAGGTTGTCCTGGCTCACCGGGTTCGCGAAAGCCACTAACATCCGAAACCCAAAATAGCAGTACACAGCAGCCACTATCTCAGAGCAAGGCTCCCTCCTCAGGCTTACAAAGGACGTCGTCCTCGTCAAAAGAGCAACGGTCTATTCATAGTGGGTCTGTCACCGCCGTTAGGTCCGTGAACAATCAAAAAACAGGGAATAACAAAGCCATTGATAATGGAGACGAACAACTTGAAGTTGATCGCCGCCGACGTGGTGGTGGTGGTAGTCAAAGACATTTTTCCTCTTCCTCCTCATCCTCCTCGTCCAAGAGACGAGTATTATTGCCACCGTCTCGTGATATCGAGGAGGGCGTACCTCGAGCAATGAATTCGAAATCGTATCCCTTCAATGACGATAATGGTATGGAAGTGGAGTTATTAGTTACCGCCACCAACACCAGTACCAATGCCAAGACATCTTCGAGAACATCGGATCGATGCGTCAATGAGAAGAGGTTGCCTCAAAGGAGTGTGGAGGAGTTGTTGGATGTGTTTAAAAGTAATGGCGGAAAATGCCGTAAACATTGGATGATATGTATTCTTTTATGTTTCATTATCGGCGTCGCATCGGCGATTGTCCTTGGTATTTTGGCGACCCGTAGTACAAAAGCCTCTCGCAACGAACCTCAAGAAACATCCACTAGACTCATCGATATCTTACCATGGAACACGCGATTGGCCTTTGAGTACCCTTCAAGTCCACAATCCAGAGCATTTTATTGGTTGGAAAATGATCCCAATCGAGATGCATTGTCGTTGACAGCAGCACTTCAGAGGTTCGTACTGGCGACGTTGTACTACTCGACGGCTGGTGATCAGAAATGGCAAGATTCGGGATTTTGGCTTTCCTACTATCTGCCCGAGTGTCATTGGTTCAAACAAGAATTCGAATCTGTTTGCGACGCAGCAGAGCGCTTCCACACGCTGAGCCTTCCGGGCAACTCCCTCGAAGGAACACTGCCGGAAGAATTGGACATGCTGTCGGCTTTGTCTATCGTACAATTCCAAAAGAATAATTTGGTAGGTGAACTTCCGGTACGAATCTGGTCCTCTTGGGATCATTTGGTACTGTTCAATGTGGGCAATAATATGCTGTCGGGATCGCTGCCTTCCGAGATCGGCCTGCTGGCCGAGGCGACGCATTTGAATACTCTTGCATTTCAATCCAACCAGTTTACCGGAACGATTCCTTCTCAAATTGGGCTCCTTTCTCTTGACTTTCTGAGCCTTTCGGAAAACAAACTCGAAGGTACAATTCCGAAACAGTTAGGTCTTCTCGAAAATGCCCGTGATATATATCTTTACGGCAATTCTCTCACAGGGACGATTCCAGGATCGCTTGGGCTGCTTTCCAAGCTGACCCGTCTCGAGCTTCACAACAATAACTTTTCTGGTACTGTCCCCAAAGAACTGTGTGATTTGGTGGAATTTGGCAACTTGACTACACTTACTGTGGATTGTCTGCAAGTAAATTGTAACTGTGGTTGTGATTGCACCGCCACAGGAACTGTAGCACGTACCAGTATTTTTGACGTTGAAGATGGAAAGTACTAAATAATACTCTATAAAATAAATTTATATATCTTTTATCAAAGATTATCATTCTTTTAAACTTGCCAATTGGTCTGCGGAAAATTAGTAAACTCAGCATGTTATTAGCTACTACTGGAGCACTAGCTATTACTAGTAGTACAGTATTCTAGTAGCAGCAAGCAAATTCGTTGTCGGGCTAGAGCAAAAGAGAAAGTGTGTCGTTTGCACAACGAAGCAACGAGGTCAACTGGGGGGGAAGCGAGCGAGAAGAGCTGCAGGCAGGATCACCATGTTGATTGTGATGAGAGTGCTTTCGAAATGCATCCAGAACAGCCGTTGTGAATGAATCTTCCCCTTAACAACAACAACAACAAACAAACTAATAACAGGTACTCAGTACCTGGTACTACCTGGTAATACGGAAGAAGGAGTAGAACGCAAGTGTGCTACATTCTCATTGATCCTCATCCCTATTCATTTTGAACCCGTTTACTTAGACATACATTTTTATTATTATTATTATTTAACTGATCAAATAAATGATAATTAAAAAAATGAAAACATTTTTATCTCATTCAATTATTGAAACGTGTATGGTAGCTATCACTCTACTATCCAGGAGCTATTCTATCATACCGAGTAGTCTAGATTGCTTCACTGCGCTCGCAGGAGTCGGTGGAAGACAGCTGCAATCGGGTCGTCGGAGTACTCGATTTGAAGGAGTTACGGTAGTAGATCCAGTTTCGTAGAAGGAGGAATGTCTCAACTTCCCCCCTCCCATGACTATTGCTCTTCGAGTATCCTTAATTCTTATAATAAGCAGCAAAATAAAGTTCCAAATAATCCAACAACAACAACAACAACAAAAACAACCAGAGAAAGAACAAAAAAAGCGCATTCCATTAAAGATCCAATTCAACAACAAACAACAATAACTTTTTTCCGAAACGTCATTGTTTTTTCTTCTTGCACCTGAACAATTATGGTCGTTCAATGTGTCTGTGTTGAAAATGGACGCAATATCAAAAGTCGCGACAATCTACCAGTAGGAAACTCTGCAACCCATCAGAGTGATCCTTACAACAAAGAGAAGAAAAAAAAAGTATATTCTAACCGGGCAATCTCAAGTGTTAGGGTGAACATTATTGTCGTCCCGTATTTTGTAATGATTCATTGGAAACGATGGAAATGACTTCTGCTGCTGAACAACAACAACAACAACGACCACACCAACCACACTATGGACGAGGGTTTGTATACCGACCTGTAAAATCGTACTACAACAACAATACTAATACAAGTATTGATTTGCGTTCCTTGTCATTTATGCAAACATCGGGTCAAGCTAGAGCAGGCAGTGGATGTTTCATAAGTCATGAGTACCAATTTGTGTACATCCATGTTCTTAAAAGTGGTGGCATGACATTGAAACAATTTTTACGGTTGGGATTGTGTTCGACACCAACAAGTACAACAACAAGTACAACAAACAAGAAGAGTGGTAGTGTTTGTTCTTCTCAACTACTCCAAGTTGTGGATTGTCGTTTGGCATTAGAAGAACATGCCGAAAACTATTTTATTTGGTCTTTTGTACGTAATCCATACGATCGAATGTATTCTGCTTTCGCCATGGCATTGGCGTATCGTGGTGGTGGTGGTGGTGGTAATGGCAAAAACAAGAACAAAAAGAAACCTCTCAAACGTGAATTTGATTTTGCAACGTTCGTTTTGGCTCACAGCAATAATGAATCGTTGTCGAGATACGGTTCTGACAAGACGACGACGACGACGACAGCAATTGATATCCTTTAATTAACCAACGCCATGACACTGGAGGACGATTACAAACAAGACACGACAACGACCAACACGACAACGTCTCTTATGCGACCATTGTCATTGTCATTATTATCGCAATTCCAAGAGCGAGAATCCGCTATTTTATGATGCTCAACAACAACAACAATTGCAGCAGCAAAAACGAAAACGAAAACGAAAATTGCGTCATTGTAACAACAATCATCATCACAGAATTCTGCGACGTCGTGATGCGACATTGACAGTACAGGCCAAAAGCACGACAATCACTGACCTACATGGACGTTGTGCATACGCAACCACAAACGTACTTTTTGTTCGATGAACAGGAATGTCCCGTTTTTGATTTTTTAGGACAGTTGAATAAATTTGAAACAGATTTGAAACGTGTTTTGAACGTCATTGGGAGTCATGAATTGTTAGACTATTACACTGAACTGTACGGAACAAGTAGTGATGATCCTAATAAGACCAAGAACAACTTTATTCGTTACAGAGCCTCTAGTACATCGTTTGGTACCAGAGAGAAGAAAAAACGACAAGAAGTACAAAACAATAGTAGTAGTAGTGATGGTACCAATGCGCTGTACGCGGTATATCACCCATACAACAACAGCAGCAGCAGCAGCAGCAGCAGCAGCAGCAATTTATTATTACAAAATGCTGTAGCAGAAGAATACGAACAAGATTTTCGTTTACTGGGATATGATTCTACCACCATACCATGATGTGAATTTAACAACTTTTTCTTTTACATTATCTATGTGTCTGTGTGTTAATTTTGACTTTGCTTGTTGCTGCTGCTGCTGCGTTTGTTGCTTTTGCTCGTCCTCGTCGAAGAAGAAGATGATGATGATGATGATGAAGGAGGAAAGATGCCTTCCAGTCCAACCAGATCCATCCAATGGTAGTAATCCTTGACGTGTCTCTTGAGCTGCAACAATAGGTCATCGTCCCTAAAATCAACGGGAATGCAAATTGTTACACTATTGTCGTGGTGGAACGTAACCGAAAATCCCTTCGTTTCTCGTTTTTTACGACGACGATTTGTGTCGTACTGTTGCTGTGGTTGCTGCTGCTGCTGCTGCTGCTGCTGTCTGTTGCCAACATCAGGTCCAGTGGATTGTACTGTAGGAGCTGTTAAAACGAATGTCGTATTTTCCCACAATCGTCCTAAATCTTCCAACGCTAAAGCATCAAAATGTTCATCGAATAAAAGACTCAGTCGACGCAAAACAATCAATTGTGATATAGGATCTACAACACTGTCACTGTCATCATCATCATTGTGATTGTCCGTTTTGTCGTTCGCATTGTTATTGCTGCTGGTATCATTATCATTATTTGTTGTTGTTGCTGTTGTTGTTGATGATGTTGATGTTGATTCAATTCTCATTTTGGATAACAGTGTAGCAATATACGACATCCGATGCTGTGCATCATTGCGGATCAATCCATCCGTTACCCAACTGGCACGAATATCTTGTACCGTTTCCTGATAGACCTGATCGTACCGTTTCCAATCAATGCGCGATACGTACGACAATCGATTCGCTTCATAGATCCGTTGTTGTGCCTGATAAATTTGTCGTGCTGTCATTTTTTTAGATACATCGTGTTGTTGTTCCTCAACGTCTGTCGTCGTCATCGACGTCAATGACATAGTAGCAGCAGTCGGTACCTTTAATCCAGCAACGTGCAACAGTTTGATCAATTGTTTTTCAATATGCACTTTCTGTTGCTGCTGTTGCTGTTGTTGTTGTTGTTGAAATTTTGGTAATGTCAATTCAACCTTTCGTCGACATAACAAATCTTCTTGCTTCCTACCCTTGATCCGACCAGGTACGACGATCATAAAATCGACCACAAAAACGACATTGTTGTTGTTGGAAGCTGCTGCTGCATTCATCAATCCTCGTCCTAATTTGAAATAACGTTCGGTACTGTCCAAAAAGGCATTCAAATTTTGTATTGCCGCAAGATTAATATCTCTCGCATCGGTACCGTGATGTACATCTGGATGACATTTTAAAAAGAATGGTTTCACAAGATTTCTCATGGACGATACAAAATTAGCAGTATTGGTTGATTTGGTAGTTGTAGTAGAATTGTCGTCGTCGTCGTATGATGATGATGATGATGATGTTGAAAAACATGCCAATGCACCTTTACGATGATGATGATGATGATGATGACGATGGAATTGTTGTGGTGGTGGTGATGGTGGTGCATTCCAGTTTTTAGAATGTTGTAGGATTACAGAGCAACTTATTGTACCCTTATGTTGACAAGTTGAAAATTGTCGGCAGATCATTCCTACGAGTCTTCTGCTCGTTTGTGCTCTACTATTGTAATGAGTGCAATGTCCAATCATTATCATTGTTATCACAAAAACACTGATCAATTTTCAATAACCTCGATCAAACCACACACCTTTTAGTGCTATCTTGCTCACTGTTGTTAAAGCTGAAGGCGCAGTGTGTATAATATGTAGGTTGTAGGTAGTAGTAGTAGTTGCTAAGAAGTAGAGTATAGTATTTGGTATAATAAAACAACAATAATAACGTAATAGTATGTCCAAGTCCAAAACCATTGATTTATTTTACGGTAGACAAGTAGTCTAGTCTAGCTAGAGTACATTAGTTATCTACTGTAGCTAGCTAGTAGTAGCTAGTCTACTGGTACGTAGACTAGTCTAGTAGTCTACGCTAGTCTAGTTACTCCGTACTTTTTTATTCTATTCCATCTTTCTATTGACGATCAAATATGCGTTCAAGTATATGCTTTTCAAAAATCTTCCTCGTCGTGCTTTACACTCCCATCAAGTAGTGCAGGTAGGCGAGTGCAAAATACTGCTTCGGCTGATGTTTAAGGAAAAGAACCTGCGCGCAAATAGTTATATCCATGGTTGTTGTTGTTGTTGTTGTTGTTGCTGCGAGTAGCAACAGCATTCACAGTGTTATCATTCGTATCACTGGGTTCATCACCCAGACTGGTCACATAAATTCGATCCAATTGAACTCCGTCCTCTCGACGATAAAATGTTATCGTATGTTTTCCTTCCTCCAGTTCAAAATCTACAATCGGATTTTGATCCGCATTGTCATTGCGAACAACGTCCCAACCCCACTTGTTATTATTGCCAAAGTTTTTTATCTTGTTCCAATTGTAAATGGGACCATCCGCATCTATTTGAACGTAGTACGAATCACTGGATGGACTGGGTGCCACGACCCGTGCCCAAATCCGGTACGTTCCCGCCTGGAGTGCAACTTGAAAGGAAAGTTTACCACTGTTCGGAACACGTGATGTCGATCTTTGACCAGGAGGTGTGAGTACGTATTCTCCATTCGATGCTTTCGAATCTATTCCAATTCTCATGGGTGATTCGATCACCAAGGCATCCTCGGCTTCAAGGTACATTGCGTTCAACAGGAGTTGTGGCTTTGGTTCTTGTTGTCGTGCTTGTTTTACAGGTGTTTCCAAAAGAGTTTCTGCTGGTCCATTGCCCGTTGGATCTGACAACCCTACGCGTTGCAAAACAAATTTGTCGAGCTTGGTACCATCCGAAGGACCTTGAGCGATTTGCAACGTATAGTCCATGTCTTGAGCCAAAACGACGACCTTTCCAGAACTTTGGTACCACCGTCCTCGTCCACCCCGGGTAGTGTAGCTTACCTCTTGCCAATCACTGCCCAAAATACGCCAGTAAAAGGTTTCGGTAGTAAACGCATTGTCGTCCGTATAGGCTCGGTACCAAAAATTGTAATTGTCGGTGCTGGTAACAGAAAACTTGTACGAAACCGTACAACGGTCATTAAAACGACAGTTTGTTGATGCAGCATTGGTTGGAATGACTTGCAGATACTCCGAACCAGACGCAAGCGCAGATGTACCGATCGACCAAACATCGTCATGAATGCCATCTGTGGCGCCATTCTCTGCTTCTATCGACACCAGACCATTTCGACTCGTGTAAGAACCGGTGCCACGAAGCTGTTGTTGCTGTTGGTCTTTGCTTTCGACTCGAAGGTTCACTTCAGCACGACCCGTCGATCCACAAACATCGAATGCAATCGCCATCAACACGTGATTCTTGCCTGGCAACAGTCCAAGAAGATTGGGTATATTTTGAGATAAAAACACGTACGGTGGTGGACCCTGCACGGCTGAAATGAGAGATCCATCGAGGTAGAGCTGCAACCCGGTGACAGATGTTGACGAAGCAGTGGCAACATGAACCGACACAATCAAATTCGAGTAGCCTTCTTCCAGAACAGCCGGAGTAGTACTTGTACTGGACGATGGTTGGATAAACCTGACATTGATTGGTGCCGGATTGGAAGGACAAATAGCCGTAGTCGGCGTCGACGTCGACGTCGACTGGTCTCCCGGTGCAGCGTTTCTGTACTGATCGGGACCCACCGCAATGGTATAGTCATCGTAATAGACCGAAATTTGATTGTAATCACTCGGATTGTTGCCCCAACTGGAAAAGTAGAGTCCAATTTTGGTCTTGACCTCTGAACCATCTCCGTCTGTCGTTTGGAAATTGGATCGTTCATACACTTCGACTCCATTCTGCCAGATTTGAAGTGCACCACCACTGCCGTCGTTACTGGCGGACTTGCTCCACTTGATCCGGAACACCCAGTCCACCCACTGTCCCTGAATGATAGGACCCGACCACAAAGTGATGGGTACTTGGCGTCCTGGTTCGTACGTCACGATGAACTGATTGGCACTCATGCGCAAGGCAAAGTCGGGTAGTCCAGGATTATTGGCCCAGACACCCCACTGTGCCAATACGGCCATCCAATCTCTATTTCTGTTGGGCTGGATACGAGACAGATCGAGATTGGATGGTACGTAGATACTGAAACCGTACCAGTATTCTCCCAGGGACTGTCGTAGATTAATACCAATTTCACTGCGACTGTTACCATCGGTATTGCGTTGCATGACCGCTTTCAAACAGTACTTGCCAGACCGAGCAACGGGAGGATCATCGACGCCAATAATGTTGTTATTACTTCGAACGCAGGACAATTCGAGACCATCTCCATCGCTCCATCCGGACGTGTACCACCGATCGTACACTTCATTATCTTCAAAGGGAGGATTGAAACCGTTTTCAAAATCATCGGCAAATCGGATCCCATTTCTTTGACCCAAACAGCTCTGGATGTTCAACAAAAGTAAGCAAAGACAGGTGAAGAAGAATTTCATCATGACTTTACTATGCTTGGAAGCTTTGGTTTGCTTGGAAGCTTTGGTTTTATGTCTCTTCTTGAAATAATATATGTTTCAATCTTGTGAAAAAGTGAGAGGGTGTGTGTGTGTGTGAGAGAGAGAGAGAGAGAGAGAGTGAGTGAGTGGAGTATCTAAACCAACACAACTTAGTGCAAGCTTTCTATATAAGAAGAAGTCACTAATCCGTTGCGTTAAAAATATAGTTTTTTGTTCGCTAATCGCTATGGTACGCGTAAATACTGTAGTCGGATAGGTGTGAATGATTTTTCAAATCTTCCTTTTTGGATCGGAAGACACGGTGCATGCAAAGATCAGACACAAACACAAAACGGATTCAGAGTAATTTAAAAGCAAAAAGTTTACTCGGAAGAGGACAAGATTTTTGTTTAGCTGTACCCACTACCTACCACCAATAAAACTTAGTACAATTCAAAATTGCCGATCAAATATATATAGAAGCAAAACCGACACTCAAGTCTTGGTTGATACTACTGCAGCTTGCAACGTCCAATGATGCTGTGCGTCGGAAGGAAGGAAAAGGATTCGATCGGTCGTGTCAGTTATTATTATTGGAAGAAAAAAGTTGGTATTTGTTTTTGTTTGTTTTGGTATCCTTTGGAAAGAAACCAAGACTGGAGCTACTAGCAAGCGAGCGAGCATGCGAGCATGCGATAGAATGATGCAACATCATCCCCAGTGAAATTTAATTCTCAATAACGAACATGACGCCATTCATTCCATTTGTTTCATGTGCGTCGAGATACTACAGGGTTAAGGTACCATACTTCTCACTTCTCATACCATCGCCATGGTTCATGACCAAAGTGGCTACTAAAAGTTTACTTTACTACGTACTAGACTTGTGCGGAGTACTCGAGTAGTAGCTAGTAGTATTAGGGAGTTGTAGTAGTAGAAGAATTATTTACACTGAGAGTACGCAGCACTTCTGGTGTACTCCTCCTGACAACGGAGACGAAAACTCTACAGCTGACTGTAGTGACTCTCGCCTGGACAAACTTATGCTGCTTCTACCACCATTGCGAATTCAAGCCATGGTGTTCATTTCAGAACGGAGTTGATCATGATGTCATCACCAACATCCAGTAGGATTCCGTTTCTTTCCCTCATTTCTACGTAACGGGCGAAGCCAACACGGAAGAACGAGAAGTCATCCAAGGAACGGACGGCCGCTTGGTGCTGGAGCCTCCAGCGCAAGTACCAACGATCGTTCGTCTTCAGAAGGATCCTCAAGGACGAGGAGCGTAAGGTGAAACGAACTTTGATTATCCCCTTGCGGATGACAGCTTCACGACGTGGAATTATCCTGGTTCGGTAGGATTTACGTACCAGATGAGGCTGTCGAAAAAGCTCTTCGTAACGGCGAACAACAGTGTCCACAATATCTCCATTCGGAAATCCTGGAGGCAGCCGGCACGATGGGCGAAATCCTGTCGCAACTTCGGGAGATACGTGTTGTGAAGGATCAATCCACATTCATGGAAGCATCCAGCGCGGCTTAGCTTCGCTTTTGAATTGTAACACCAGACATCGAAATTGGATTGCCAAAGATGTGCCTGCACATTAGAATTCGAATTTTTAGGGTAAAACACTCGAATTAGAATTATTTTAGGGGTTGAAATGAACAAAGTCGTAACTTCTACAGGTTTCCCGTGCGCATGTACGGGAGAGTCTCCCTCCGCTTCTGTCGTCTTTCTCGCGAGAAAATCATTCCGGGTCATCGTCGTTGGTAGTAGTGCACCATGCCAGCTCAAACTTAGGTGTGTGCACCTTGGTTCTTTTTTTCTCACTGCTTCTGGTTGCTTCTACGGCGCTAAAGTGGACTTCTAGACTTGAAACCAAAGTTGCTAGGCATCCTATGTAGAAGTGGGCTTAGCGGCAGCGATTGCCATAGAGAGCACATCGAAATAATCTTGGGGTACATTTGGCTCTTCATCAAAGAGTGCAATTACCAATGAAAAACGGATTAGCTTAACTCATATTCTTGGTGATTTTTTTTTTTCGATGTGCTAGTACATGAGTCTATGTACAGCCAAACGAAGAGTAGTACTAGTAGTCTAGTAAAAGTACTGTAGTAGTTTAGAGAGTAGTAGCTAGTAGTAGCTACTAGTAGTAGCTACTACTACTCTAGTAGCTACTAGCAGTCGTACTACCTGGTACTAGTACGAGTGGTAGGAGTTTAGTATGTGCGTGTACTAATGCATGGCAGGAGAAGAAGGCCTTCTTCAACCACGGTTGTTACGTGAAATTCAGCTGACTCTGTTGGCGCTCGGTACTGTTTTTTTTATTCTTTTATCTCAGGTGAAATAAGGTTAACACGAGTGAAATAAAAAATCCAAGCTCACATTTTCCATTTATTTTTGTCGAATAACCAAATTCAATTTGTTTTTCTCATTTTGGCCAAGACCAAGCCGCTTCAGCACTTGCAGTCACTTTGGTAATCAGACCCACGAGATCGATTCGTTTTTAGGAATCGTATAAAGGAAAAATACCGACAGAGATTTGGATGAGACGGCAATAAAGTACAATCGAAACCACACAGAATTCTTCTCATACTTTTCAGATTGCAAATCAACAACCTGTCAACGCAAAACATCTGAGGAAGAAAAAGCTATTCCAAAAATGAAGTCATCAAGCACCATTGCATCGATTTTTTTTGTTCTTCTTCTCGCTTTGAACAGCATTGCCGATATCAATGCTGTACGTGTACCTGCCAAACGTACCTTGCAAGATGGAGCCCCCAACCTTGCGACTCGTGATCCCACGAATCCTCCGATTGAGGTTACTGAGGAACCAAAACCTGAAGAACCGACCGATGGCCTAGAGCCCACTGACACTGCCGAGCCGGCCGCCGACGATAAGGACAAGGATGAACCGACCGATGTTGTAGAACCCAATGACGACGACGAACCCAACGACAAGAATGACAAAGAAGACAAAACTCCGGAGCCAACGGCAAAGCCCACAAAAGCGCCGAAGGGGACTCCTGAGCCCACCAACAGGCCTACAAATAAACCCGATAATAGGCCTACTAACAGGCCTACAAGCAGGCCTACAAGCAGGGCTACTCCCAGACCCACTAGTAGACCTACCGCTGGCGCAAATCCAGCACCAACCGCTGGCGCCAGGCCGGTGCCAACTTCAAGTCCCACACCAAGAGCAGAAACAGCTGATAGAAACAATGGAAGCACACCCCCACCCACCGAGAAGGTCACACAGGCAGTTACACCTGCACCTACTCCAAGGCCTACTGCACAAGTGACACCTGTGCCAACTGCGAAGCCTACTTCAGTAGTTACATCTACGCCTACCAGCAAGCCTACCAGCAAGCCTACTAGCAAGCCTACCAGCACACCTACTGCAAGTCCGACTGCCCAGGTGGTCATTACAACTGTCACGCCAGCCCCATCTGTCAACTCGTCTGCTAGCACTGGTGGAGATATGTCGAATTTTATTATTTCGCAGGTACAATCTGTCCTTCCCAACCCTGTCTTTGATGTTGAGTTTTCCATGTGGTCGCCTGAGGGAGTTGCTACAAACGTGGGAGAAGATCCCGCTGCATTCGCTAGTCTTCGTGATGCGATTTTGACTAGCATCCGTTCTTTGTACTGTATGGACGAGTCGGCGTTCGTCTGCGTTGTGCGTGATGATTCATTGTTAACCACCACACAGACCACTGCTGTTGGCCGAAATGCTGGAGGCACCCCGGCAGAAATTGCACAAGCTGTCCAGGAAAACCTCGAGAAGAATCCTGACAAAACTTTACTGATGGCCACGGTCGGAGAAATCACCACCACGGATACCTGGAGTACTTGGACGGTTTCGGTTGAAATTGTTCAGCTTGGTAGGGACTATATTAAAGAGATTATGGCCAACATGGATGAGGATGGCATGTCAGTGATGACAATCCATGACGTGGCCTCTAAATTGCTGGAGGGCAAGATTGTTTCGGACATGAATGCTCTAATTGAAGATAAAAGCTTCGACGATCTCCTCCACGCAAACTTGGAAGGCATGGACGGTATTATGACCAGCCAAATCGGAGCTGAAGCTGATGTTTTTCCTATTCCAGAGGTCGAAATCACCACACCAAACACTACTGCGCCAGCTGTAACGAAGACCAGCCCCCCTGCCACTGATGAAAGTACCACCGCAACTAACGCCAACAGTAACAGCGCTATCATTGACGAGGAAGATGATGATTCGAATGTTGTCCTCACCGCTGTCCTCAGTGCATTTGCTATCATGTTGGTTGCCTGTATTGGCTTTGTTTGCTTCTACAAAAAGCACCAACAGAAAGCTGCTGCAGCTGCGCTCGAGAGGCAAAAGATTCAAGATTCTGCACCCACCCCCGCTCTTGTCGATAATGCAGACGTAGAAAGTTATTCGGAATTCACAGGCGTCAATACCAACAAAGACACGGATGCCGAAGCCACATCCAACGTCGGCGGCGAATCTGTTGCGACAGGCTTGGCGTCTTGGCAGTACAAGCCTCAGAAGTTTGTCTTGAAGTCTGAGGCGTCTCAGTCTGATGCAGGAGATGAGTCTGCTTTCAAGGCAGGTGGGTCAATTGTGGCCAAAGCAGCCGCTAATGGATCCGTGATGGGACAGTCTGTTGACAGTAGTCTTGATGGGTGGTCTGTGAACAGTAACGAGAACAAGTTGACATGGGCCTAGAGAACGAAAATGTGAATTTGCCATAGTTTTGTGATTTTTAAATTTAAATAAAATAGATGTTAGTTAACTTGCCAATTTGAATCTTTTTGCATTGATTACGAGCTATCATCAGAGTCGCTATCGCTATCTAAAAAGTTTGGTCGTTTTGGTGGCGCCACGGACTTCTTCGGAAGAAGATCCGAGTCATCGGAGGAGTCAGAATCGGAATCGGAATCTAGCATAATAATTTTCTTGGACCCAGGGGCAGCAGGAGCAGCAGCTACAGGTGATACATACGGCTCTTTTGGAGGGACATCAGAGTTATCTGAGAGGTTTTCCTCTGTAGACGAGGGCTCTTGTGCTGTCGCTGGCTCTGGCGGTGCAAGAGCAGTATTTTCTTTCGTTGGAGCGTCCGAGTCACCCGAGTCAGAATCTCGGAGTCCGCCTTGAGGTTCTGTGGCGTATGCAGATGTCGTTACAGCCTGCGACGCGCCTGGCGTGGCGGTGATAGGTTTAAGTGGTGGCGGTGGGGTGACCGGAGAAGGAACTGCTCGTTTTGGAGACGGCGGTGGAGATCTGCTTTGGGCCGTTTTCTCTTGTTCGGCCTGCTGTTCTCTTTCCCTAGCTTGTACCCGTTCATACGCAAGTTGATCGGAATACGCAATATTGACAGCTTCCGGGGTTTTCAGAGAAACGGCAGCTGACGAAGAGCCATTCGAAGCAGATTTCCAAGCTGGTTTGGAATCATTACGTGATGTCTTCCATGCGGGCATGGCTGGTTCGGCAATTGTCGCCAATTTGGTCGGCGCACTGCTGTCACTGTTGGACGGAGACACTACAGATTGTTTCTCTGCCGCCTTTCGACGCCTCCATTCTGCGGCCGGTGACATCTGGACACCTCTAAATTGTCTCGGTAGTCGACCAGAGCTGGACATTCTACCAGAGGTTGACATGTCCAAAAAACTCGAATGCCTGTAATCGGCGGTACCACTAGGAATTCCCCCAGAACTCGACATGTCATCATTGTCTCTGCGACTTGGTAATTCAAGGGGTTCCACCTTGGTGCGCTGAGCAAGTAGAGCTTGTAATTCACCTACCAGCCCTTCTCCCTTGGTCGGCGTTGGACCCGATACCTGTCGATGTGCTGGTAGCTTGATACCAGGAGTTCCCACTTTAGAGTCTGGCGTGGACTCTACACTTGTTGTTGCTGCGGTTATCGGCGTTAATGTTCCCTTCGCAGCAGCAGCAGCGGCGGCGGCAGTAGCAGCAGCAGCACCGAGACTCTTGCCCGCTAATGGTTGATGTTTGCCGTATATTCTTCTTGCTTCTAAAATGGTAGAGTTTGCGGCCGATACCGTTGAAGCAGCTGCTGTATCTTCATCTGGTGTTGCCAGAATTTCATTCTCTGTCGTTGTTGTTGTTGTTGTTGTTGTTGCTGCTGCTGCTGCTGCTGCTGCTCGTTGCAGTTTGGCTGCTGACGTCATGGTCAAAAAGTACTTTGGCAATGCCCCTTCCAAATACCGAATATGTTCCTGTTGAACTTGGATCGTTTCGTGAAGTTTCCAGTTGATAATCGAGGATTCACGTAATTTTTGAACTACCATGCGCATGTCAGATGCTTTGCCTTCTAACATTCGTCGTAATTTCTTGGTTTCCTCCGCTAGTTGCGATTCGGTAATGGTTGGATCATCATTTTTGTTGATCCGTGCAGCCGTTGCTTCCTTCAACTGCTGTTCCAAAGCATAAATACGATCGGCCTGTTGTTTGATTTCTTCTTCCAAGGACTTTTCTCGCAATGCCAACAACCGACCAGCAGGTGATCCGAGCGTGTGTTGTCTTGCTTCCGTTATTTTGGGACGCTCGGTACGACCAAGAGCCGAAAGAGGAATTCTTGGTTGGACCATTCCAGGCATAGGAACTCCAGCGGTGTTCCGACCCACTGAAACTGATTCAGTTGCCTTTGCTGCCGTCACGGCACTACTCGCATTAGCCGCGTGAGCCATGGCATTTCGTTTCGCAATTTCGGCTGCTACACTGGTCGATCGAGCATGAGCCTCCTTGCTTGGTCGATAGGTATGTGTCGTATCCTTTTGACCATCATCACAGGCATCTTTACCGATTTCGTCTTCTTCAAGCAATCCACATTCTACCATGAGTTGATCAATCTGCAACAAATCCAGCTCAGTAACAGAACCCGGTGGCTTGTTACTATCGCTGTTGTTGTTGTTGTTTGCTTGTTCGTTTCCTTCTCCTGCTGTTGTGGTTGAATTTGTACTATTTGGCACTACAGCAATCTTATTGACGCGAAATCCACCACTTCCTCGAATGATATTATTCCGCCATATCATGTAATAAAAGGAACGAAATCGTCGTGCGAATGTCACTGCCTCTTCTTCCCGAAACCTGGATGTTATTAACTCGTGTTCGAGTTTGGTTTTCCGTACCTTCAACTTGGCACTCTGTCGCACAGCACGATTGATCTTTTTTTTCATCCGACGGATTTCTAATCGAGTTTCTTCGGGCAATACTTTATTGTCAGTATTGTTGTCATTGTCATTGTTGTTGCTGTTGCTGCTATTGTCACAATTGGTTTTTGTTTGAGTAGTATCTGCAACCGTCCCCTCACTTTCCATAACACTATTTGTATTCGTTTCTTGCACACATTGTCCTTCGTTTGAATGTTCTTGTGGAGAAAGATTCGTATTGGAGGTAACCGTGGCACCATCCACACCCTCTTCTTGCTTTTCTACTCCTTCATCATCATCATCGCTGTCAAATTCTACTACTCCTTCTTCTTCTTCAGGTATTGTTGGAATATCTTTTGTAGATACTACAGAAAGAATGCAAATGTTTTCTGAATTTGATTTTTGGATATCATCTGCAGATTCTTTGGAAAAGGCAGCAGTAGATTCAGCAGCAGATTCAGCATCATCATCATCATCATCATCATCATCATCATCATCAGCAGCAGCAGCAGCAGCAGAAGCATCACAATGTTCCGCAGACGTAGAAGCCACTGCATCATCATCCGTCGACACAGCAGTAAATATATTTCCTTCTGCTACAGGGCTATCAGTCACAGTTGCCGAATGATCGTTTTTAGATCGTGGATTTGTACCACTCTCATTGTCATTATCATCATCATCATCATCATCTTTGTCATTATCATGATAGTGATCAGAATTGTCATTGTCATCCTGTACCACGGTCGTGGTAGTGTCGTCAGCATCATACGTCGTTACAGTGCCCTCTTCCTGTTCTTGGTCCTGTTTTTTTGCTACTTCTTGTGCTGCTGCTGGTTGTGGTCGTTGTGATTGATGTTTGGTGGTAGTAGTAGTAGTAGTAGTAGTAGTAGTAGTAGTAGTAGTAGTAGTAGGAGGAGGAGGAGGAGGAGGAGGAGGAGGAGGAGAAGGAGATTGTAACATGGCTTGATTTTCTTGTTGTAATTTTAAAATATCCCTTTGTGCAACCTGTAAGGCATGTTGCAGATCTTGTATCTTTTCTTGATATTGTGCTGCAATGGTTTCTTTTTCCTGACTACTGGAAATCCGTTGTTGGTTCAAGAGACTATTCTTTTCTTGCAACTGTTGTTCCAATTCATGTTGTTTTCTCTGAAGATTATTGTATTCTGCTTGGATTTGGCTTTCTTGTGCTTCTTTTTGTTGCTGTTGCTGTTTCTGTTTCTGTTTCTGTTTCTGTTGATACCATGCTTGCTGATCCGTTTGTAGTTTTGACAATTCTTTTTTCAAGTGCTGTAGTTCGCTACCATGATTGGAACCATCTTGTTTTAATTGTAACAATACAGATTGTAAGTGTTCCACATCTTCAGCTCCCATTATTATTATGATTATTGCTTTAAATTTCTGTGTGTTATTATTGTTGTTGTCGTCGGTTGTTTGGTTTCCCTAAGAAGAAAGGTACTGTGTAGTGAACGACCATAGAATGATTGTATATATTGTTTAGGACTTGTACTGGTATTCAAAGCTTTCCATCAAACTAGAACTGAATACTGTTCTAATAGAGTAGACAGGTCCCGGCTTTGTTGATAGCAATAATAATAATATGATGATCGATGAGGATTTGTTTTCTGTGTGTCTCGTTGCATATTATGTTCCCGTTTAAAGCACTTGAATAAAAGAGTCATTGTGAATTCATGCTACTATTTTTGGCCTTCATGCAAGATTTTCTTTCGATATTTTCGGCCATTCCCAAAACCCGTCAAAATAAGGATAACCCAATGCTTGCGAAAGATGACCAACACAACAGAAAATTACAGTGAAAAGGGCGTAACAATATTATTATGATAATATTAACAGAATGCAGCAAACACTTTATTAGCGAGGCAGAGCAATTAAACGTAATGGAAAGACTACTTCATCATTACGGACCATGCGAATAATAAAATTATTCAATCTTCCAATTGGTCATGTTTTACGTCTTTTGTCCTTGATAGTAGCTCTTGGCGTTGTCCTATTGTACCAATATTCCAAAGTAATCATTACAGCAACAACTACCACCTCTTTCACCAGCACAATTCACAGCAACAACCACAACAATGCAACAATGCAAACAGCACATAAGCAACAGCAACATCAACAGCAGCAACAACAACAAGAACAACGAGAGCTAGACTTACTGTCGCAATACTTACAACCAGATATATCGCAATTACCCAACTGGTTTATTGAATATGCTAAGTGGCATTCTCAAGAAATAGAACAATTATCACTCCATAAAAATTGGTCGTCTCAGCAATCAACAAATAAGTATTTGCTTCAAATTTGTTTACTATCAGATGTACAATGTGGTGGTACAGCTGATCGATTAAAATCAATTCCTACGAAAATAAAAATGGCAGCACAGACACGACGTATATTTTTTATTTTGTGGGAACGACCGTATCGGTTAGAAGAATTTTTAATACCACCCAATAATAAAAATAATGATAATTCACAAGTACCATTGTTCCATCAGACTATCAATTGGACGGTACCAGAATGGTTATTGCCATTCCTTTATCCACACTTTAATTCGACACAACAACAATTACTGATGAATCATTATGAACCCAAAAGTGCTACATCCTTCTATAATGCTATTACTACTACTACTGCGACGACGACGACAACAATGCATCAAAATTTTAGTCAAATGCCAGTTGTGGTTATCCGTGATTGTTTCGGAAAACAGGGTGGTGCCGAATGGTACGATACAACCACTTATTTGGATAACAACGATAATGGTATAATGATAACAACAAATAATGACAATACAACTGTCCTACGCAACAAGAACAACAACAACAACAGCAGCAGCAGCAGTATCAACAATACTCTGAGAACAACAACCTTTGAGCAAGAGTATTCCAATGTATGGGCTGCATTGTTTCAACCATCCCTTGCGGTCTTGTCGGAACTGCAATACCAATTATCAATACTGCAATTACAACCCAAACAGTACGATGCCTTGCATATACGATCACAGTATCTGTCCAATGAGGTTGTTGATAATCGCGATATGATCATTAATGCTACCAATTGTGCTCTTTTTGGTCATGATGGACAACCACTGCCATTGTTTGTAGCAACAGATTCTAATGAGGCTACCGAAATAGCCATCGTACATGCTCAACACCAAAGACAAATAATATCATCCGGGCACCACAGTCACATTTCTAAAGTCGTATCCAGCAGTCCAAGAATACACAACGAAAACAACAACAATCCTATTATTTTGCACCTCGATCGTGGTTCCGTCTTTTTGGCACGTGATAATCGATACGAAATTCGGAATCACAATCCACCGTCGGACTATTACAGTACCTTTGTGGATTTGTATTTGCTGAGTATGGCACGTTGTATCACGTACGGACGAGGTGGCTATGGTTTATGGGCTTCCATGATATCGTCTCCATCATCATTACCAGCATCATTATCATTATCATCATCAGCATCATCATCAACGAGCAACACCTTTTCAGAACGAAACCAAGAAGCAAAGTGCAGTTTATCTTACTTTTATCAACGTCATTACAATTTTTCCGACCGTTGTATCGACAGCAGCAGCAGGGTGCCAGAAGTCAACAACACCTACTAAACCAGTCCAGTAGTAGTCCAAGAAGAAGAAAAAGTAACAATAAGGGGGAGAAATGAATGTGCTGTACAAATATAAAACATAGTAACGTAGGTCGAGTACGTGTTTGTATGTGTGTTTTTCCTTTCTTTCTTTACTCTACGATCAATTCGTCAATGCTCCAATCTTCGTGACTTCCATCGGGCAAGTACCGTCGAATAATGATAGGAATTTTACGTTCTCGAAGTTCCTTTTCAGCAATTCGGAGTGGATCTGTTTCACCATCCAGATCGACCATGACGGGCGCATTCATGCTAATTTGTAAGGCTCTGGTTCCCAGTACACGTGCACGTTCGTACTTGGTCAAATATTTGGTCGTAATTCGTTCGGATGGTACCGTAGCAGGACCATTCTCATCATCACCGACACCACCAATCCCAATCGTCGTACTACCAGTACCTGCAGTACCACCACTACCAGCAGCAGAAATAGCCGTATCTTCTCGTTCACCTGTTACGTCCAGAGCATCTTCATCGTCTTGCATATCTTCGTCATCGTCGTCGTCGTCATCATCATGGTTATCGCCACCATCATCATCGTACTCCTTGTCACTGATAGCCGTAGTAGAAACATCGGCACCTTCCCCATCAAAAATACCACCACTATTATCAAAACCTTCTCCACTTCCAATCGGATCTTCGTCGTCACTCATGTTGATAATGATACCAGGTACTGATATGTTGTAATAATATAGGTCTATGATATTAGAATGTATTGGTAGTAGCTCTTGTTGGACTCTCTAGCTAGCTATCTACGAGTCTACTAATTACTACTCGAGTAACTGATAGAAGCGTAGTACGATCAGTGTCAACAAGACGTATCCAAATTTTGGTTTTTGGTTTTCTATCGCTGGCTACATATTATTTATGAATTGAAAAGACGAAGCCCATAACCTTGGAATCAAGCAAATGTGATGATGTCTTCTTCAGGACTCCACAATTCAGGACTCCACAATCACACAGAAAAGCGGTTTTAGTTTTCTTGTTAATAACACTGCAATGCTAGACTAATCCAGCCTTATTCAAACAAACATCAAATCAATGGAGTAGACTACTCTACTTGTTAATTGATAATGCTCCTTTTGGAGCAAAAGAAATAGGAAGGGTGGAATAAAATAGCGCGGAACTCCATCTTGCAATCTGCGTCGACGCAATTTGCGTCCAATGCAATTTGTGTCAAAAAATGCAAATTGCGTTGAATGCAAAATTCCGTCGATTGCAAATTGCGTCTTTGACGACAACCCAAAACTTATCACAAAGCAAAAAGGAGGTCCTACAAGAGTCTCTCAAACACACAGTATTCTGTAAGTAAAAATTACTTCCTTCCTCTATTAATGTACACGTACACTGCGGTGTTATAGTAGAATGAAACAAACGAGTTATACTTGCCGTAATGGCGATGTGTAGCCTTCATAATTGCGTTACGAATTCTAGTGCCGTAACATTGAATCAAATCGTTAGGTGTAGACGAAGAGTTTAATTGAGACAAAGGAAGCAAGGACTGGGGCAATGGTGGACTGGCTGATCTTGTCGAGAGCGCTCTTCTTCTTTGTCCTCGTCCTCCGCCTTCATCTGACCTCGCACAAGCAAAGCAACAGTAAATTTCGACACCGCTCTATGACCTTCGTCCCTGACAACACATGCACATGCACACACACACATAGAAACAACATTAAATTACGTACACACACGGCAAGGAGAGACGGAGAAAATTGTACTTTGTTATCAGATAAAAACAAGAAGTTATGAAGAGAGACGAAGATTAGGATACTTTTCCTGTAGAGTTTGTACGTTTGTACCTTTGTACTGTCTTTCACAAAGGAGCAAAGATCTTTGGCTGGCAAAAAGCAGGTCTTGTCAATCGTCCACCTTCTGTGCAGCATTGCCTGGCCATAACTTGAAAGAAAAAATCAGAACGTTGGAAGCAGATTTTGAATCTAGCTAGTAGGCAGACACACATCCACATGAAGTTTTAGATTCAAGTGAAAACGATCAAATGAGCTACCTTCGCCACTACCTACCAGCACTATGGATCGAAAGGACGGGTGGGCAAACACACGGATAGCTAGACTACTACTACTAGTAGCTAGACTCAATTTTGCGACGATGTAGATTGTGGCCTAAGCGGGTGCCTCATGACTATTACTACTAGACGAGGCACAAGCTATGATAGAAAATAGCCAATGCGTCCATATGGAGAGTTTTTTATTTGTTGAATCGTAAAAACTAAACAACAAAAAGGGTACGGACATCTCCCACTTCCCCTTTGGGTGAAAGTCCTCATAGAGCAGATACAGGCGAAAAGGTTAGTTCTCGGAGATCAGTGGAGGGAATCTTGTACAATATGTATAAAGTAAGGCTATGCACAAGCATGAAGAGTACTGTAGTCATTAGGGACACATCGAGCACCTTTTTGCAAGGACAGTAGCCTTTCTCCATCGTTGCCATCCCGACATCGATACCAACTCGTGTACTCCGCCATGAACACAAGCTCTTCTAGTAGAATTGAAGCTCCATTCATCCCACGACATTTTAGGATTGTTAAAGGGCGTGCTGAATCGATCTTTGGGAGCAAAATACCTTTTGACATTATTTCCATATTCGATCCCAAAAATGTGAACTCGTGGTAAATTTCCGTGTTTGCACCAAAAGTATTGACCGTTCTGAGCAATATCGTAAAAGGCTGCCCACTGCTTTTTAGCAGCAGGATTGGCCTTGATGACAAGATCATTTCCACTGACGTATCCCGTAGCATCTAGTGGACCATGAATAGCTGCTACCTCTCGGGCGGAGTACTCTACAATGACACCCTCATCGATCCATTCATCAACACCGCCGCCACCGCCGCCACCACCACTAGTTCTAGTGGTACTGTGATGACTACCGAGAATGTATCGGACACGATCTCGATAATCATCATCTTCATAATAGGCTGGAAATATATTTTCGTCCCACAGACCCACGTGAGCAACAGATTTAGCCGTGACAACAAAATTGGACCATGGATTATCCACTCTTCCGCGTCCGTATACCAGACCAAACGTATGCAGGGCCAAGTTGGGATAGGCGTGTAAGGCTACATGAACCGTACGAGCTGTATTTTGTAAGACACCTGGTGGATATGCGATATCATAATTGACCAATAACCAGTAGGGTGCTGATGGATACAACATGATAGGATTATTAAATCCAACCGAACATCCCAGATTGGTGGTAGGATACGAAACAATGACCAATTCCTCACAAGGAATGTTGTTGTTGTTGTTGGTGGTGGTGGTGGTAGCAGTGTCAGATTTATCATTGGTTTTCAGACGACGACGATATCGACGAACCATGGCTGTTCCATCCAATTCCCAATCCTGTCCTTCATCAAAATCAAACGTTGTTAAAAACGTTTGTAATTCTTTTGCAACACTGGTATCGTGTCCGTACCAGGTAACGACAATGGCTTGTACAGGAAAATCAATACTCCATAATAACCGTGGTAAAAATCGTTGTGGATCTGTATGAACTGCAACACCAAGAACAGGAATGACATTGTCTCCGTTAGAATCATCTGCAGTAGTTGATCGTGGCGGATATCGTTGTGCATCAGCAACCGTTTCGGCAGCCTTGGATCGAGTTTTCTCGACCAAAGCATTTCGTCTTCGACCAAGATCATCCCAATTGACATTATAACTATGACTACTACTACTACTACTACTACTACTAGCGACAACACCGTCCAGGTGTTGTTGTTGTGTCATTCCAAAAAAACGGTTCATGTCCGAACCAATCTTCTCTGGATCGGTTGTAGTAGTAGTACTACTATCACTGGTACTGGTACTAGTTTGTACAGTCGTGTCGGTGTTGTCGTGTAACACATAATGAGGAAGGGCTCTTACAAGCGATTCTTGTGTAGCACGTTCCCATTGGGACCATTCTTGATCCCACCGACGGTACGCCCTATACTTTGAATAACCGACTGGTAATAGGACAATTATTATTAGTAGTAGTAGTAGCAGTAATACTATTATAACCATCAATCGAGGCATTTGTTGGAACCTCGAACGTGAAATGGGATGATCATGTTGATCATGATATTGTGGAGGTAAAGTAGTAGCAGTAGTAGCAGTAGCAGTCGCAGCAGTATTGCCTTTGGTAGATGGCAGCAATGATGAAAGTGGTCCAGTAATCACTTCTTGATGAGTAGTCGATGCAGATGTAGATTTAGATGCAGATGGATGAGCAGCTCTCCGTCGCAATGCAGTTTCGTCTTGCATTTTACACGATTATAGTATAGTACAGTAGTATATTATGTGAAAAAGAAAGAGTCTGCAACACTGCCGTATAAATGTTTGTAATAGATTACCGCGAAAAGCGGGGATATCTAGAGGTTAGACAAGGGTTGTTCTCGCCTACCAGTTGTTCTTCAAGATACTTAAATAGACAAAATAGTGGAGCGATACGAAAGAGATTGTTGCGACAAGTTGCCAGAGCGAGAATGGACTAGTCTGCTACTCTATGGTTTTAATGATTTTTGGCACTGTTGTCGTCTACTACTAGAGAGACTACTAGGGTCTAGCAGTCTACTCCATCGCGGTGTATGAATTGCATCATTATTTTAGCGTTCGAGTTATTGTTTCAGAAAGTCTTGTAAGAAAGATCACTGAACATTCCCAATGCAGTTCACTGAATGCAAAAACTACCTCCCCGGGAGGAAACCAAACCATTATTTTTTGCGTAGACTACTACTACTAGACTACTCTAATAGTAGACTTGCAATACTACTGCTAGCTAGACTACTAGCTAGACTACGCGTACTGCTTATGACGAAAGACGCCTTTCACATCTTCTTTTTAGTCAAATCATTCGAACTCCAACCAATAAATACGTGTTAAAATGTGTAGTAGTAGTCTAGTGTCGTCCTGTGGGGGGGGTGGGGGGGTGGGGGGGTCGCCATGTTCCTACGAATTATCGTGCCCGCACCACAACAAACATCTCACAGCAGCCCGTCAACCACTCTCTGAAAGTTTGTACTTCACCTGTTACTTACTACTACTACTACAACTACCTGCTTCTACTACTCGAGTACCTACGTTGTAGAAAAAGAACATTACACAAAGTACTACTATATATAAAGTTATTGTTGTTGTTCAAGATGAGAATCCTTTTATTCTTTGTTGTATCCATTCCAAACAAAATTGGACAGTGTCTTCTGCCGTCGGATCACCCAATAAATCATGATAGGCACCATCCACACGTAATACAGCACGATCATGTTCGGGTGTATCGGCGTGCTGTACAAAGTAGTCTAATGATTCGTGAATAGGAACAGCACGATCCTTTGTTCCGTGTACGATACAAAAGGGTACTCGAAAGTTTGGTATACATTCTTGACGGACCAGCTTCATAGCTTCGATCAGTGTCGATGATGTTTGTAGATTGGTATGACGCCGTCCTGGTTCGAACCACATTTCTGTTACACGTTGTTCTTGTGCATTGACATACAATACGGCTGGATCACGCCATAACAATTCTGGTGCTACTGGATTCGGTACAAAGGTGGGTGGACGAAATCGTGGCAGTAGTGGTACCAATACGTACTTGAGAATTTTATCAATGGGAAAAAATAGTTGATACCCGTATACAGCGGCAGCCAATAGTACGATACCACGAAATCCCCGTGGTGCTTCCAAGGGATAATCTTGATAATGTCTTGCTACTTGCAAAGTAAGATTCGCACCAAATGATTCACCCATGAGAAAAAGAGGTATTGTTGCAGGTGTATAGCTATTGTTACTATTGTTGTTGTTACTATTGTTGTTGTTGTTGTTGTTGTTGTTGTTCTTGTTGTCATGTTGTTGCTGTTGTTGATGATGATGATGATAGTGTTCGTTTTGTACCAATTGTACAAAATTTAAATAATCTTGTTTGACGTGTGGATGCGTTACTAAGAAGCGATTGCCTTCACTGTACCCGTGTCCCATCATGTCAAAACAATACAAGGCATACTGATGTTTCACAACGATTTGTTCGCACAAGAGTGCCATATTAATCGTACGTCCACTGGTTAATACATGTGCTCTACCACTGTGTGTTTGTATCCCGTGCATCCAAATAATAATCGCTTTTGGATCCGATTGTTGTTGTTGTTTCGTGGTGGTGGTGGTGTCATTGTCATTGTTGTTACTGTTGTTGGTGGATGTTGGTGGCAAAAAACATCGGTAGTGTAATTTCTTGGGAGGATTTGTCGATGTCGAATCGAACCAACCGTGTCGACAGGGAACAGGAAATCGATCTTCCATGTCTCTACGTTCTGCTTCTGTTGGAAAATCAGAGGAGTGAATATCAATATCTCGCTCCACACCAAATACAGTGTGCTTTACCATGATGCTCTGACTACAGCTATGATATGTGTGTTTCTATTGACGACTGTTGTTGTTGCTGCTAACGACTGGTGGTGTTGTTGCTACTGCATTTATTTGTACTAGTACTCTTCTAAAGTACTACTCGTACCAGGTACCACTACCAGGCACTCGAGTAGTCTACTAGTACTAGTAGACTAGTAGCTACTACTACTACTAGTAGACTTTACTGAAGAGACTGAAAAAAATGATGTTGTTCGACTTTGAGGGAATAGATCCCGAATTAAAAGTTCCCCCCTTCTTTCGATGGAAATGGGGGTACTTGTATCATAACAACGTGACTGAGAATCAGGGACTAACATATTATCAACACTATTATTTTTTAATTCTCTCCAAAATAAAATCTGCTGCTGCTACTGGCTAGACTACATAATAAATCTAGTAGATCTATTACTTCTACAATCCAATCAAAAATCAAAAATCAAAATAAAAATAAAAGAAGTAAAAAATGTTGTCTTCTTCTCTTGATAAATCACATCGTCGTATTGCTGTTATTGGTGGTGGTATTGCTGGAACATTATGTAGTTTGGTATTAAAAAATCGTGGTTTCCATCCAGTTATTATTGATGCTGGTACACATGGTATAGGTGGAAGAATGCGTCATGGTGGTACACAATTTATAAGAGCATCGACAATCAAATTTAAAACCGTTGTACAGATGCTAGAACAACATAATTTACTTCGTCAATGGAATCGTGGACGATTTGGTTTATTAGGTTCCAATCGTAACAGTGGATTCCTATCGGCTGCGGATATTATTGGTATCCGCAATGCTGCTGCGCCGACGACGACGACTACTAACGGTACCCGAACGCCAAATAATGGCAGTACCGATGGAGGTGATTTTTGTCGCTTTGTGGACGGATCAACGGAACCAACGTACGTGGGTGTCCCGACCATGACAGATCTGTGTCCCAATATTTGTCGGTTGGGTGGAATCGAACAAATTATTAATTCGCGGTTTGTTAGTGCAATACCCATGTCCGACGAGGGAGGTTGGAAAATACAAGTCGACACCACCACCACCACCACCACCACCAATAGTACCAATAGTACCAATACCAACAACATCGACAATACCGATACTACCGAAAATCTCAATGAAGAAATTTTTGATGCTCTCGTCTTGGCCACTCACGATCCATCCGTTGCCAGTACCGTCGTCCAATCCATTATGAATGCTGAATTACAAGCCAGTGGTTACGACAGTATACAAGATGCTACGAGTCAAATAAGCAATGACAACAATAATAATCAACAAGAATTGATACTGAATCGATTGAATGATCTTTCATTAGATTTGCAACGAATTCATGCAAAAGACAAAATACCTCTTTATGCCATAACCTTGAAATATCCAAAAGGATTTTCACAATCCATTCCTTTTGATGCTGTGAGTATTCCAGGAAGTTCTTTGGTACAATTCTTGATCAAAGATACTACTACTACTGCTACTGCTACTGCTACTGCTACCACCCAAAACGGGGATGCCATGAACGCCACCACAACTACAACAACAGCAACAACAACTAGTGCAGATGCAAAGGAGGAGGACGGCGACGAAAATGAGGAGGAGGGTGAAATTTGGACTGCCATTACGACATCACGATTGGCATCATCTATTCTGTCACACACCAATCTATCCAGTCAAGAACAATCAGAACTGATTGCTCAAGCTTGTTGTACAGAAATTGCGCAGTTATTGGCACCCTATTTCGAAGGAACAACAACACCAACTACTACTACTACAACTACGACTACGACGACTACTCCCGAACCACTAGAAGTAACGGTCAAACGATGGAATGCAGCCTTTTCTGCGGAAGGATTACAATTGAAAGAAGATTCTATTTGTTTGGCACCATGGAGGTTAACAATTTGTGGTGATTTTATTCGAGACTCGACGGCATACACGACACCCCTGGAAGCAGCGGCACTAAGTGGAATGGAAGCAGGAGAACGAACAGCGTCGTTTTGGACGGTAACGGAGGGGGCCGAACAGTAAGAAAAAACAAAGTTTTAAACGTCTCATTTTCTTTGTGAAATTACAGCCCGGGACACAAGTCGATTGTTACTACTACTTTGCCGATTTAGACAACGAGCACGCAAAAGATGATCTTGTCTTCGCTTGTCCGCTGCTAATGCTTTTTGCACCACCACTATTCTAGCTACAAAAGAATACAAAACAATACAATGCAATACAACACAAGAACTGTAGCTCCTTCTATATACATGTTGCAGGTGTGAAATTTCATCCCGTGTGCTCGGTTATGGCACCGTTCCCCTTTCCCTACAGCACTAGCCAGCTACGTAGTCCACGTTTTTCTCGAGTGTTTCCATTCACTAAAATTGGTCATTGCGATTGTTGTCGTTGTCATTTTCCCTTTCCTCTTCCTCCTCCTCGTCATCAGTACCGTCCGTAATTTCTTCAGCTTGAACATCTAAAACATTTTCATCATTCATGCCAAAACGACTCTTGGTAGATGGACCGTAATAATACTGATCGTCTTCTTGCGATGGTGGTCTTGGCCGCTGGTAAAAGGGCACGGGTCCACCTTCTCCTGGGTAGTTGGGTACGGGTCCTCGTTGTTGTTGTTGTTGTGGTGGTGGTTGCGTTTGTCTTCCACGACTGCTACTTGTAGTGTAGTACGGTGGTGGTGGTGGTGGTGGTGGTAGTGGTGGTTCATTTTCGTTCATACCTAATACATGCACAGACACCTTTCGTCCATTCGTTGTTGTCGCTGTTTCAATTTGTAATTCTACAATGCCTTCTTGATTGGTAACAACAATATCCATAATACCAGTATCCAACGTTCCCTTCACAGGAATACCTCTGTAAATGGTACACACATTCGATCGGGTTCGACCGCTACCTCTGCCACGATTGCGATTGATTGGTACCGTCGATTGTGATTCTGGATCATCCAGTATGCGAACATTGTATCCCAATATTTGTTGTACCATCGAGTTACTACCCCCACTACGACGGTTCAAAATGTGTGTTGCATCGTTCAGTAATGCATTCATGTCTACATTTTGAAATTGTTCTTGTTGTTTTTGTTGCCGATTTTGTCGTTGCCGTCGTCTTTGTCCTTCAAGTGGCGATTGTGGTGGTTGTGAGCTTTGTGTTCGCGAAAATGGTGGCCCCTGCATTTGTTGCGGTGGTGGTGGTGGAATAGGACCTCTCCCATAGTCAGGTGGTGGTCGATACTGTTGTTGCTGTTCCTGATAGTACGATCGAGGTGGTGGTGGTGGTGGTGAACGAGGAGGTGAAAAAGGTGCTTGTCTTCCCCATGGATCCGTACGAATAGCAGGATCATCATCTGTCATGAATGGTCTCGCAGCAGCAGCAGCAGCAGCAGCATGTCTACTACTACTACTACTACTGGGAAAGATGTTATTAAATTCCTCCCAAGAAGAATTGACATCATCGTACCGTCCCTGAACAGTATTGGTCCTCCTGCGAGTACTAGAATCTTCTCGTCGGTGTAACATAGCACCAGGAGTATTATCATTGACTTGATTTTTGTCTGGCAATTGTCGTCTACTTCTACGGATGGATGCTTCGTTCGGTAAAAATGGTGGTGGTGTTGGTGGTGGTGGTGCATCAAATAAGTCATCGTATCCAACGTCCATACCATTTCGACGTCTTCGACTACGTGGATTTCGAAGCACAGTCGCTTCCATGTCCTGATCGGGTATGACATTGAGAGGAGGTCTGCTGTTCCCGTAGTAGAAGAAATAATCATCATCACCATTATCCAAACGACGAAAATCTGTGAATTTTTGTGGCAGTCGATAATTATTATCAGGATTGCGATCCAAATCATTTGCAAACGGCCGTCGTCGTTGTTGTTGGTATTGTGGTTGTTGATTTGGTGAAGCAAAAAAGTATGGTTCCTCCTCTCGGTAATAAAATTCATTGCGCTGTTGTTGGTGGTGCTGCTGGTTTTGGTGTCGAAAAGGTGGTGGTAAGGGTGGTTCCCTAATAAAAGGAGGACCTCGTGAGGATAATGGTGGAGGTGGAGGTGGTTGTCTCTGATCGACAAAAAACGGTGGTTGTTGTTGTGGTGGTGGTGGTGGTCTACCTACTCCTTGTTGTCCTCCTCCACTTCTTATACCTCGTCGTTGTGACATTTGGTATTGATCGGCAAAGAAAGGTGGTGGTGGTGGAGGAGGTGGTGGTGGAGGCTGTCGTAGTGGATTGTTATTAAAATTTCTTAAATAAAATTCTTCTTCCCAATCTCCTTCTGGTGGATAGTAACCTCCCCTTCCTCCTCGTTGCCAAGGATTGGTCGACATTGCCAAAAATGATGGCAGTCGTGAACATTGTTTCTTCTTCTTTTGAAAACCAGTAGTAGTACTACTACTACTTGTAGTAGTAGTACTGGAGATTTTTCTCTCACATAATGAAGGACGGAATGTAGGAGAGCAAAATGCAGCTATCGTGGACTTTCTATTGGTGGACGTACAAGAAGAAGGAGTCGTAGTAGAAACAGAAGGGACAGTTCTAGTTCCAACTACCAATACTGCCATTACTGAAAGCAATAAAAGTAGTAGTATTGGTAAGCCAAGCAGGGAAGAAAGAATAGTATTTTTGTATGAAAGTTTGAGAGTCATGTTTGCAGCCGACCGACCACGCCAGATAGAATATATAACCAATATACTAAAAAAGACACCTCTTGGACTGCTGCTCTAGGGAGGTTGTTGAGTTATTGCACTTGTGTTTGTAGTAGTAGAACTGTTAGGAAAATTATGAGGGATAATATCTGCTAAAAAGATGATATTCCGGTGTATATTTTCAGGGGAATGGAGTGCCTGCCTTCGGTCTTTCGACAAGAGCAAAATGTCGAAGGATTTGGCTGCTCGCTGCTGCGAAAGAAAATTGCAGATGAGTGGTAGCTAATATGAGCCCGACAAAAAAGTTAAGGACTAAACAGGCGATGTTCGCCTAATTCTATTGATAGCTCGTTGAGAGTGCAGATAATGGAGTGTACTAGTACGAGTACCATACTACACTAGCTAGCTAGTAGTACTTGGTAGTAGTAGTAGCAGCTACAGTAGCAGTACTACCAACTGACGTCATTCCTTCCTGGCAAGAAAGACTATTTTGGGGCAGAGGGTCAGACGGAAAAAACAAGAGAGACCCGATTCGGTATCTCTATTACCATTCCAGTTGCTATCTACCCTCCTTCGACTCAATTGATGTGCAAAGATAATGTCAAGGTCAAGAGTACTACTAGCTAGTATGGTCACTTCAGAGAATTCTTTTGGGACACAACAACTACGACAACCGCTTACTAGTACACTGATATCATACAAAGATTGTTTTAATTCTTGTTTCATACGAGTAGAATTTTTTTCTGTTCATGCTTTAGAAATATACAAAGTTGGTCGCGTAGTACTCTACGTTACGGCGTTCCCTACTCCTTTTGGTTGTGATGGTCTCTCATTCAACATTCAAGGACTCACACCTACATTCTACACTGTCCACCCATCTATCCACACCTGTACAGAAAGAATTGTCCAAAGCAAAACTTCTACTAAAAGATACTCTTCGTTCTGTTCGGATAGAAGTTGGCTTATGTTAAGAGCACTAACTTTAACGCTATACCAAGTTAACAAGAAAGAGACATACGGGACTTCATGAAATCCTTTCATTTTTTATTTTTTGTTCTCATCATCAATAATCAATACGGTAATAATTTTCATCATTAATCAGTTATCAGTTACCAGTTCATCACATAAGACATAAGCCAAAGGATATTATTTTCAAGGTAACCAGCCGATCTTCTATTGCAAGCTATAGCTAGCGCACATGCGTGATGCACGATAAATGTTTCCTATTCCTATTTTTCCTGATTTTTATCTCGGTAAACTCTCTGCTGCTGTGCAGCACTCCTCCTGCTCCAGTCCGTCATCAGCATCGTCATCATCTTCGCCTCGATCAACATTCGACCGTGTGCTTTTCGGCGTCGACAACATCAGTAACAGAAACGTCTGCCAAAGCTGAACCGCATGAATCATTGTCAGAACCTCTACCAGCAATCCCCGACACCACAATTATTTTATCTCCTCATGAAGCCTTTCCTGATATTTTGCCAGGTCAAGAAGCCGTGAGTATTGTTTCTTTGAATCTCTTGGCACCTTCTCTCCGTTTTCTCAACAAACCACAACAGGAACAGTACCTGCTCATGCAGCACGATCGCACCCATCGTATTCCTCAGGCCTTGGCACAAGTCAAACAGCACAATGCTGATATTCTTTGTTTGCAAGAAGTCGAAGGTGGACAGGAGCAGTTGGATGGTTTGTTGGCAACACATCTTCCCACGAACCAAACGCGACGTGACAACAATAACACGACAAGAACAGGATACGATGCCCATGTGTGGTCTCCAATGCATCCTCAACGATCGAATGATTTGGTTGGTCTGGCTGTGGCTTGGCGATCTCATCGATTCGAACTGATTCGACACAAATCACTTTGGGCACGTGGTCATATTGTCCAATTGCGCGACATTGTATCAGGAGATATTGTGACCATTGTAAATTTGCACTTGCCAGCTCGTCCTTCGGCGATTCAAGGACGACTTGCTGTTATTGCCAACGCTTTGCAGCAATTGGAATCCATATTGACTACAACACCAACACCAACGTCATCATCATCATCATCATCATCATCTGCTCTTCATGGCATGGTAGTCGTGACGGGAGATTGGAATTCCGATACCAGTAGTCCTGCCGTGCAACTCTTACATGACGGAAGAATCACTCCGGGTAGTATTCAAGATCGTGCTTATCGATTTACTTTGACGAAACAATTGGCACAAAAATTCAAGTGTCCACGACCGTATCAGTTTGTGTCTATCTACGAAAAGAACGAGCGAACCAACGTTGCTCCTATTACGGTGTCGCTGGAAGGAAGAGCTCCAGCGTGTGTCGATCATATGTTTGTAGCATCTACAAATTTGACTTGCACAAAAACATCATCAATGTCATCAAATGACATTGCTTCTATTGCGGCATTATCCGGTGATACTACTTCTATTACTCGTCGTAAACTTCGTCGACTCCGTGCAGCGTCTTCCACCAAATCATCATCTACATCGGTGAGTTTGTCCCCCAAATTCCAAATAGCGGCAGTTTTAGCTACTATTGGAATCGAAGCCAAGGATGGAGTTGCGTACTGTCAACGTCAGCAAGACATTATTCAACAGGGTCTTCCCAACGAAAGACACGGGTTTTTTACAGATCATTTACCAATCGGTGCCATGTTTGTTACTACAGAGGCAGTTACGAAAGCTTTATATAATAGAAGTGTGGATGTTGAAAATCATGATAAAAGAAATTTGATGAAAACACCGCAGCCTGTTGCTGATGTCAACAAGCAGGACAAGCCTGTGGAAGATTCTGCGCCTGAATATACCCAAATTCAGCCACGTCAATCAAACAGCAAAAATGGTCTTTCTAGCGCCGCAAGACAACGTCGATCCGCCTACACGGCATCGAAACAAATACGACAACGACACAATGCAGTCCTTCGAGTCATCACTGACTGGTTGATTGATCGTGCTGGGGCTACAGAAATTGTTCGCGATCGGCCTTTGAGGAAATGGAAATGGTTTCTGGACGATCCACGGTCCACAAATATATCCCAAAAAAGTCGCGCTCCCGATCTCTGCTGCGTTGTGCCCAAAAAAGAAGGTCACGGCAGTCAAAGACGTGTGATTGTGGAAGTAACTGTCACCAACAAACCTGAAAAAGTAGAAGCCGTACGTCATGAAAAATTGACAAAGTACCAAGATGTCATGGACGTGTTTGCAGATCCTGCAGAAGACCATTTACCTGTCGAGCCACTTTTTGTTATTGCTCTGGACGCTTCCAGTGGAAAAGTTCACCTGTCAACGATGGCAGATCTCCAGCGACTTGTCGGGCTTTCCGCGGCTGGCGACATTGTGGTAAAACAAGAGGTATCAATGCTAGAGCAGCTACTGATAGCCGCTGTCTCCGGAGAGCAGTAAACTAGTAATGGATTGCGCGAGTTGCTTGTCGTATACTGTAGACAATAATACTATCATCAGCGAAAGATAGACGCTCACGTACGATTCAGTTCCATTCAATCAAATTTATTTGAATTGTTTATGCACGACGGCAGTCAGCCCAACTTCAACCATTTTTTGAGCAATAGCTCTTGAGCGCTTTGCTACTGGCTCTGACAGCAGAAAAGTTGGATCCAGTGACTAGAACGAAAGGCTTGATCAGCGGGAAATCCCTGCTGCGCTGAAAAATGTGAATAAAACTATTCGCAAACTTATCGTCAGCATCCATCAGGTTCTCTTTGTATTCAAGGACTTTTCCGGCAGCCAACTTGTGCCCTCGTGCATCTTCGGACAAGCCGTACACCTTGATGTAGGTCGATTCTCCAAAGCGGCTCTCTTTACACTCAACAGAGCACGAGCATTTGCAAACGTTGTCCTTGACAACACGATAGTCTCGGTTGACAATGGCAATATTATATAGCAAGTAACCACGAAGTTTCGAATCGGAGATGCCACCGAGCAAGAGACGCTCCATCTCATCGAAGCATTGTGACAAATACTGCTTGTTGGCTCCGCGAATACAAATCTTGCGCCGGTCCTTATCATTCTGGAGTCGACATTGGTACTCTACGCCGAGTTTCTTGAGGCGTCCGTCGGACATTAGTGCGCCTTCAAGATGTACCCAACCAAAAGTTGATGCAATAGGTGAATAGTTGAAATCAAGGAAGAAATGCATTTTCTTCTTGGCGGGAAGCTGGTCCACCAAAGGAGGCTCAGTCTTTATTTTGATGCCGCTACTTACGATGCTTGTGGACTCTAGATTGGTGAGAAAATGCGTGTCTGACGTGTCTTGTATACTCTTGGGTGTGTCGCAGCCCTCTATGTAGGTATATTCGGATTGCTCTACAATATTGCTGTGGATGGTAGCAGCTGTCTGTTCCAAAGTTTTAATGGGTCCGCCCGGCATATCAATAAGATCCATAAGTGTGTATTCCAATCGATAGGCGCGTTCGTGTGTCAAGGGCTTATGACAGTCACGAAACACACAGGAATCGCCCTGACCGCAGAATCCTCCGAGATGATATCGGACACACAAACCAGAAAGGGCTTCTCGCAGAGGCATTGACCTGCATTTAAGAAACGCATAAATCTCGTCATAGTTATGTTCCCCTCCAATCTGAATGAATTCAAACGGACTTGGTTGGTCATTAATAGCGGACAAGTCGCCGCTGTTCACTTTGTCAATATCCATTTGAACCTCATTTTCGGCCTCGTTATTTTCTTGTTCCTCCATTGTTTTCATATACCCTTCTTGATTGTCCAAGGGACATTTTTTTTTGCCTAGAGAAGTCAAGACGCTATCGTCGTCCTCCCTATGCGGCTGCCTTCTACCACCAGAACAGATGGATACGTCTTCTTCGCCGTTCTCTTGCTTGTCACGTTGGCCTTTCGGGAGGTCAGGAGGTTTGGTCTCCACGGCACCTCCTGGGCCCATTAGTGGTACCACGGCAGTTTCGAACTCACAGACTTTGGCAGCAGATAAAGGACGGTGCAGATGAGCAAAGTCGCACTGGTCTCCACGTAGGCACCGACCACCAAGATGATAGTAGAGACAAACTCCATTGAGCGCATTTCGGTTACATGAATTAATCAGATACTCCCGAATTGCAGAAATTGAATGAGATCCTCCGACTGCAATGCGCTGGAACGGATTCGGACCACTGTACCTATGGGGTTCACCTCGTTGTCCCTGCGTGCTATTGTCGGTATCGCCGCCACCATTGATATGACCTTTGGCTGCAAAAATAGGTCCACAAGGACCTATAGCAGGTTCAATGGCGGATTCAAACAGAAGGGCCTCGGTAGGAGTCAACGCACGGTGACTGGTAGCACGAGTACAGCTCAAACCATATTTACATTCTCCTGATAAATGGTAATCCCAGCACACGTTCCGAATGACCTTTACATTGAAATCGTTGCGTTCGTAGTGACGATACAGCATGATTCGTGCATCCCTGAAGGTGTGGCATCCCATGCCTCGATAAATGTTGCAAAAGGGATTGGGTTGGGAATTGATTTTGTTAGAGGATGGGCGTCGTTCTCCGTTTCCTGATAACCCGTATACGCCTTTCGGCATGTTCGTGTCCCTTGTGGGAGCTACTAATGAAGCAGAAGTGATCGCAGCAGCTGGTCCCTTTATGGGTATAGTATTGAAACTACTTTTGAATGTGGTAGCAGTAGTAGGCGGAGAAGCCCGTCCTGTTTTATGTCTTTCCTGACAAAACTCATAGGACCGTTCATCAGTACTCAATAAAGAACTGATATCTTCTTCTGTAGAAGTCATGACAGTCATCGTCTGCGTCGGTGCGTCGTCTAAAGAAGTGGTAGCCTTATTCAATGAGATCGAAGTATGATCAACAACAGTTGCGTCCTCCACCTTGACGGCTAATTGCTGCATCATATAATGCTTACAGCCTGCATTGGTTTTGTACGACGTCGTACCAGGATTGGCTTTTGGAGGGAATTCTAGTTGGCTTTTGCCGTGCATATCCTCTTGAGTCGACCGAAAGCGAATGGCATCGGAAGGGACCCAATTTCCTTCCTGATTTTCTGGTGTTTCCACCTTGTACAAAATGTTTTGAAAAGACAGATCCGCCTTGGAGCCCCAGACAACACCTATTGTATTCTGTGGCTCTTGGGAACTGTCACTGCAAGTTTCTAGAAGCCACACGGGCTGTCGGGCACCAAAGAAAAGGCAATCTTCGGGGAGAATCACTTCCTTGCCATCTTGCAAACGAATATTGTAGCATCGTTTCGTAGTAGAGGAGGCGAGATCAATACCTACCTGGATTACCACACCCTCGATCAGTCCATCATGAGAAGAGGAAATACTGATGTCGTCTTTTTCAACAGGCGAAAAGGTACGATGGTTGTGATTGTTGTTGTTGTTGTTGCTGCTGCTGTTGTCGTGGTGATGGCTGGCAGGAAATTTCTCTGTTAGGGGAACTCTCAACGATACATACTCTACGAGACAGCCTTCGGGGAAGCGCGATTTCTTAGCCTTTTCTAATGGTAAAGCCAAGAAATCAGTTGGTGGAGCGGTGTCGGGAGTGCTGCGTGTGGTACCAGAAGTCATTTTGGTCCACTCGTTCTCCTTCTGTGACTCGTGGTTGCTGCTTTTCGAAGCAAGCTGTGGTTGTCCCTTTTCTTGTTCGATAACACCACTGTTAAAGGACATGCTGATACTAGTATTTGTGATTTGTGTGTTTGGGTTATTCGGCTTGATAATGTATCAATCTTTGAGACGATCGTTTTAGATACTATCGTATATCAAGTTTATTTGCTGCAATCAATCTTGTGTTGATTGCGCGGTACCACCGTTTTTTTTTCCTTCACTTGCTTTTTACCGACAATGCTGTTTGGTCACTTCTTGATGAATAAAGAGGAAATAAAGGGGAAATTAATTTGACAACCAACCAACCGCCCCCCCCCCCCCCCCCCCCCCCACCTAGGGGAAAAAAAAAAAAAAAAAAAAAACCAACACCCAACAAAAGAAAGGGGGGAGGAAGGAAGGGGGAGTGGTGTCTC